>Ga0265297_10000406_pt1 | contig 132730 bp, 121 predicted proteins | sample Munlanlwell13791_FD_192502 | JGI IMG/M metagenome (GOLD analysis project Ga0265297, IMG submission 192502) | Leachate microbial communities from a municipal landfill in Southern Ontario, Canada - Leachate well 137-91 | ecosystem: Engineered > Solid waste > Landfill > Unclassified | place...
AACGAAGTTGCTTACCATTAATTTTTGTGTTATACGCCTTATTAAGAATAGCAGCCACTCGACCTACAACCTTTCCATTTCTTTCAGCAAGGAACATTTTGCATTCAGAATACGAAAAAGCCCCGTTACGTTTAGGGTCAAACTCTTCTTGCTCATCATAAATCATTACTGGAACAAAATATTTGTTACCTTTATATAAATCTATTGCAAACTTAAAGAACTTCTTTTTATCTCTTTTACTTGAGATTTCTCTAATAATCAACATGGTCGTATTATTATTTAGTATGTAGCAACAAATTTAATAAATTTTGACAAAAAAGTACTAACCTCATTTTCATTATAAAAATCTACCGCAAAATACTACAAATTCAAAAATATTATTGTTGTCGATAAGTGATTCATTTATAGGGATAGCTAATAATAAAAACAAAAAAAAGTGGTCTAAAAATTTAGACCACATAGATGATTAAACTGCTTAATATATTCTATCATAAAAATTGCATTTCAAATATATATGCAAATATTTATGATATTGCTGTCTAATTACTTTTTAATTATTTAACCTCTGCAGGTTGAGCTTCTGTAACTGCAACAGAATCAACAACAGCTGATGTAGTGTCAGCAGTAACCTCAGTTTGTTCAACTGCAGGAACTACCTCTTCAACTTTAGCTTGGTTTTTACAAGAAACTGATAATACTGCACAGATTGCAATAACTGCGAAAATAGAAAATTTTGCTTTCATGACTTTTTTGTTTAATATTTAGATTAGAAATTAATAGCCTCAATTGTCTTATACTTAGGTAAAAACATATTTACCCTCAATATTTCGCACAAAAGTAATAACAATTTTCTACCATTAAACTTTTTTCCATTTTTTTTAAGAAAAAATCGCTATAAATCTTCCGCACAAATCTACAATGGTAAAAATTATTCTATTTTATGCAAATATATAATTTTTTTTTGATTTCATATCATCTTTTTATCTATCCTCTTTCTTTATCCGAGATGATATCTCTTGTCCCTTTTACATAAAATAGAAGAAAATTAAAAAAAAGAGAGCAACTAAAAAAGTTACTCTCTTTTTTTTAGTAGCGGAGGAAGGACTCGAACCTCCGACCTCCGGGTTATGAGCCCGACGAGCTACCAACTGCTCTACTCCGCGATGTTAGAAATACAAAGGTAGAACTTAATTGTTAATGATGCAAATAAAATCAACCTTTTTAACATAATATTATTTTAAATTACTTTAGACTACACAATAAAAGTATCTAACAATAAAGCATATACTAATACTAAAAATATAATTAAGTTATAAAAAACTACTTAATTATTGCAATCGAAGATACAAGAGTGTCGGCATTTATCTTATGCTGTTCACCTGTAGAAAGATTTTTGATGGTCACATAACCTCCGGCTACTTCATCTCCCCCTACAATAGCAAGGTAAGGGATTGCCTTTTTATCGGCATAGTCGAATTGTTTCTTCAGTTTTGTATTTTCAGGGTAGATTTCACAATTTACACCAGACATTCTCAGCGCTCTCAATAATGGTAAGCTGTACTTTACCTCAGTCTGACCCATATTTGTAAATAAAATTTTCGTCCCCTCAATTGCCTCTTTAGGGAATTTATCAAGTCCGCTTATAACATCATAAATACGGTCGGCCCCAAAAGAGATCCCTACCCCTGACATATCTGGCAAACCAAATACACCGGTAAGATTATCATAACGTCCGCCACCACATATACTTCCTATTGCATAATCATTTGCCTTAACTTCAAATATTGCCCCCGTATAATAATTAAGACCTCTTGCTAAAGACAAATCAATCTCCAGATCCTGATTTATGCCTACCCCGTCAATAAGATTGAACAATTCAGCAAGTTCCTCTATTCCAGTCATTCCAATATTTGATGATGCAAGAATATAACGCATTTTTTCTATCTTTTCACAAGTTGTTCCATCCAAAAGAAGAACAGGCTCTATAACTTTAATGGCCTTTTCATCCAATCCTCTCTCTCTCAATTCATCTTTTACAGCATCCAATCCTATCTTGTCTATCTTATCTATTGCAACCGTAAGATCAATAAGTTTATCAGGACATCCGGCAACTTCAGCCAATCCTGACAACACCTTTCTGTTATTAATTTTAATAGTAACATTCACTCCTAATCTGCCAAATACCATATCAACAATCTGAACAAGCTCCAATTCGTTAATAAGGGACTTACTACCTATTACATCAACATCACACTGATAAAATTCACGATAGCGTCCTTTCTGAGGGCGATCAGCACGCCATACAGGTTGAATCTGATATCTTTTGAATGGAAATGAAATCTCATTTTGATGTTGTACCACAAACCTTGCAAAAGGAACTGTCAAATCATATCTCAATCCTTTTTCACATACTCTTAGGGAAAGTGCGTTGCTGTTTATTTTTAAATCTTCCTCACCTGATACCTCAAATTGCTTAAAATCAATACCTGAAAAAGCATCTCCTGAGTTTAACACTTTAAATAGCAATTTATCCCCCTCTTCTCCATATTTACCAAGCAAAGTATTAAGGTTCTCTATTGATGGTGTTTCAATAGGAGCATATCCGAAACATCTGAAAACGCTACGGATTGTATCAAAAATATAATTTCTTCCAGCCATCTCAGCCGGTCCGAAATCTCTTGTTCCTTTAGGAATTGCTGGTTTCTGAGCCATGATATTTTCTATTTTTATCGTGACAAAGGTAGAAAAAAACTCTCATTTAAGTTTCATATCCTACATTCGTCGGGTATATCTGGTATTTCATCGATTTAACTATTGCCTACAGGCATTAAGAAAATATCTTTGCAGCATAAAAGTTAATTGAATAAAACTAAAAACAGAAAAGGAAAAAGTCATATTCAGTATAAACTTTAAAAATAAATAAACAATTAAAAAAATAAGTTATGGAAATTATCAACGAAGACAAAAACAATCACAAGCACAATTGTGGAGGACTACTGTTTGGACTATTATTAATTGCTGTAGGAACCATTTTGGTTTTGACCAATATGGACGTTCTCTCATTCGGATGGAGAAGAGTATTGCTTTCATGGCAGATGCTATTGATTGTGATAGGTGTTTTTCAATTATCAAAAAGAAACATTATACCAGGAACGGTACTTTCTTTAGTAGGTCTGTTTTTTATTGTTCCGCGCCTGGCATCTGTTCTCAGTAATGGTAATGTATTTGTAGACAATTTTTCCATGAACTATTGGCCTATATTGTTAATTGCAGTTGGTATTGTTATCATACTATCAATTACTACAAATCGCAGTAACGAATCAAGATGGTATGAAAAATATGAAAGCAAATGCAATAGAGAAGGAAGAAGAAGTTTTAGCCAGAATGGAAGTGTCCACTACAATTATGTCTTCAGCGGTACTGAAGAGGTATTTATGGAAACGGAATTTAAGGGAGGAGATATTCAGGTATTGTTTGGTGGAGTAACACTGGACTTACGAAGAACAAACCTTCCTGAAGGAATAACAAGATTAAAAATTGATGCTTTGTTTGGTGGAGTAACTATTTTAGTACCAGAAAACTGGAATATAGAAATTGAAAGAAAAGTGCTGTTTGGAGGTTTTGCCGACAATCGTATCAAATATAATGGATACTTAAATGTTGCCGATTCAGAAAATACTTCTAAATTAGTGATTGTTGCTGAGTGCCTGTTTGGAGGCGGAGAAGTAAAATAATGCGCAACTGATGTAAATGAATCCACTATTCAATAACAAAAGTTCCTTTAAAGTATATATCATCATAAATTTATTGTTTGCGATGATGTATACTTTTTCTATAGGACTTATGACACTAATACCTATAAAATATATACTTATAGATTTTATATCCGTTTTTATACTTGTAGGGTTGACAGGCATTGCAATTTGGAATATAGTAAAATATGCTATAACTGCATCTGAGAACATCATATACAAAGGATTTATGAATTCTTCACTTGTATTATTCTGTATTATTTTAGTTGTTGGCATTGAAACAATTATTGTATATATTACACATATAGAATATTATTCTATATATACCACAACTATACCGATAAGGGTATTGATTATCGCATTAGCTTTCACAATCATTATTTTTTACTACTCTATCAGTATCTGCAAAGAAAATGAAACAAAAGTAACATTTCAAAAAAATGAAACAAAAGAGCAAAATAGTAACGTTCCTCAACGAGATATTGAGGAGCACATTTTGGTCAGAGAGGGACAAAAAATAAAGATTATACCTATCGAAGAGATAAAATACATTCAATCTGACGGAGATTATGTTTCTATTGTTACACCTTCCGGAAAATGGCTAAAAGAGCAGACAATGAAATATTTTGAAGAGCATCTTCCTCAGAACAAATTCATACGAATACATCGCTCATATATTGTTGGGGTTTCCCATATAGCTAAAATAGAACGCTACGGAGAGCAACAACTTGTCACTCTCCGTAGCGGAGAAAAAATCAGGATAAGTACTACCGGATATCGTCTTCTCAAAGATAGGCTCGGCTTGTAGCTTATCCAGAATATTTAGTTATAATCCTTTTATATATTTATCTATTGCCGCAGCTGCTTTACGTCCTGCACCCATTGCAAGAATTACTGTAGCAGCACCTGTAACAGCATCACCACCTGCAAATACTCCTTTTTTAGTAGTCGTTCCGTTATCATCAGTAATAATACCACCCCATTTATTACTCTCCAAGCCTATAGTTGTGGAGGATATAAGAGGGTTAGGCGATGTTCCCAAAGACATAACTACAACATCTGTCTCTATATCAAATTCGGAACTTTGTATCACAATCGGTCTGCGTCTTCCACTTTCATCAGGTTCACCTAATTCCATTTGAACACACCTTAAACCTCTTACCCATCCTTTTTCAGTACCAATAACCTCAATAGGATTTGTCAGAAGTTTAAATTCGATACCTTCCTGTTTAGCATGATGAACCTCCTCAACACGTGCCGGCAATTCTACTTCAGTCCGGCGATATACTATTGTCACCTGCGCACCTAAACGAAGAGCAGTACGTGCGGCATCCATTGCAACATTTCCTCCTCCGACAACCACTACCTTTTTACCGACATATATTGGAGTATCATAATCACTATCGTATGCCTTCATAAGATTGTTCCTTGTTAAAAACTCATTTGCTGAAACAACACCGTTTAAGTTTTCTCCTGGAATTCCCATGAATTTTGGAAGGCCTGCACCTGATCCAATAAATACTGCTTTGAAATTTTCTTTTTCCATTAAATCATTAATGGTTACAGTTCTTCCTACAACAACGTTTGTCTCAATTTTAACCCCCAAAGCCTTAACATTTTCTATTTCCGCCTTAACAACTCTCTCTTTAGGGAGACGGAATTCCGGAATACCATATTGCAGAACTCCACCGGCACAGTGCAAGACCTCAAAAATGGTAACCTCATATCCCAACTTGGCCAAATCTGTAGCACATGCCAAACCTGAGGGGCCGCTACCTACAATAGCTACCTTTATTCCATTTGATGCAGCTTTTTCTGTAAATTTTAAACCTTTTTCACGACTCCAGTCCGCAACAAAACGCTCAAGTTTACCAATCGCAACCGGTTCACCTTTAACTCCTAAAATACACTTACCTTCACACTGGCTCTCTTGAGGACATACTCTACCACAAACTGCTGGTAATGAACTGTCTTCGGCAATAATACGAGCTGCATTCTCAAAATTTCCAGACGCAACTTCCGTTATAAAAGCAGGTATTTTGATATTTACCGGACATTGGGAAACACATCCCGGTTTTTTACATTGTAAACAACGGGATGCTTCCAACTGAGCTTCCTGAGCATCATAACCGTAACATACTTCTTCAAAATTGGTTGCTCTTACTTTTGGATCTTGTTCTCTAACAGGTACTCTTGGAATATTATTTCTCATATCATTAACTATTTAATCCTATCCTACACTTATGATCTGCCTCCATCTCTACATCTTTATATATTGTCTGACGTCGCATAGCTTCATCAAAATCTACCTGATAAGCATCAAATTCAGGTCCATCAACACAAGCAAATTTCATTTTACCTCCGACAGTAACTCTACATGCGCCACACATACCGGTACCATCAACCATAAGGGTATTAAGACTTACTATCAATGGAATGCCAAAATCTTTCATAGTCAAAGTGACAAACTTCATCATAATCATAGGCCCAATAGCCACTGCCTGATCATATTGTTTCCCTTGAGAAATAAGTTTCTTTATAACATCTGTCACCAACCCTTTTTCTCCTTTTGAACCGTCATCAGTACAAATATAAAGATTATCACATACTGCCTTCATCTGTTCTTCAAAAATCAGCATATCAACATTTTTGGATCCAATAATGACGTCAACAGAAGCTCCTTTGGAATGTAAATACTTTACCTGAGGGTATACAGGGGCTGTTCCTAATCCACCGGCAACAAATAAAAATCTTTTTCCTTTAATCTCTTCATCAGTACTATGAATAAATTCTGATGCCTGCCCCAGCGGGCCCACAACATCAACAAAAGAATCCCCTTCATTCAAATTACATATTTTACGACTAGAAGCACCTACTATCTGTGTTACAATTGTAACAGTACCTTTTTCCCTATCGAAATCACAAATAGTCAGTGGTATCCTTTCACTCTTATCATTCACCCTGACAATAAGAAATTGTCCTGGCTGTGCAGAAGCCGCTAACCTTGAAGCCTGCACCTCCATCAAACAAATTATTGGTGTTAATAACTCTTTTTTAACAATTTTGTACATATCAAATAGTTTATAGCTCATCAAATGATGAAAAAGAATAGCCTTTTCTCTTGAGATTTTTAATAATCTCATCCAGCCTGTTGTAAAGTTTGTCAGTCCTTGTTCCCTCAATACCCGGATGCATCAAAATAATTGATCCACCAAGACCTTCTTTTTTCTCAAATTGATATAAACCGTCAATCAAGACCTGACTTGACCTGTAATTCTTCATATCAGGAGTTGTATAGTCGGCAGGAGTTCCTGTTCCCGGAGTATAATTAATAACCTTAACCCCAAAAGCGTTTAGAAGATCTACATTTTCTTTGTTATAATGTTCATATGGAGGCAAATACCACTGGGCATCATTTTCCTTTATTCCATATTTTTCAAGTTCGGCATAATTTTTCTTTATATCGGTTATAATACTGTCTGCAGACATTATTGTTGGTCTCTCTGCACCCCAGTCAGCATACAGAACATGTGCGTCAGAATGGCCTCCCAAATAATGTCCTTCAGCAATAATTCTTTTAATTAAAGCTTTATATTTTTCCATTCTCAAACAATTACCGGTAAGGAAAAAACTTCCTTTTATATTGTATTTTTTAAGAACATCTAAAATATGATTTCCACCCTGAAATGCCTCATCTGCCGAAAATATCAGATATATTTTCTTATCAGACCTATTTACCCTTACAATGGCTCCTCTTGTATCTTTTTCTGCTTCAATCTTTTTTTGTTCTTTTCCCAGACTCTCCATTGCAGCAAAATAATAGGTTAATCCAGCAGTTCCATCCATTGTTGGTTCATTACTTGAATAATCTCCAACATCCTCATGATATACGGCAAGTCCGTTATTCAATGCTGCAAATTCATCTGCATGTCTCAAAGATTTACTTGCTCTTTCCCAAAAAACGCTTTTATAAACCGGACCGTCAACCAAACCACCGTACGTCAAATCACCATTCTTAACATAATATGAAGAATGAGGCTCAGTAGGATAATCATATCCAGGCACTGGAGCTTCAGGAATTCCGGAAATCATCGATGTACCCCAAGGATTACAACCCAATAGCCAATCTCTCATTGCTGTTTCCATTTCAATAAAAGAATCATCTCCCGTTACTTCATAATATAATCTTGCCTGAGTGACAGCAGCTGAAGTAAGGTTATTTGAGCACCAGAGATAAGGTATGCCATGCATGAAAGGTTCATTTCCGGCTCTGTCTCTAATATCCTGAAGCCCCTGCTTCATGTATCCTATATATTTTGAACTTATTGACGGATCATCTGATTTTGCCAGATAATAGTGTCCAAGATTAATAAAAGGATAAAATTGATAATGCCTTCCTCTTCCTAATTCCATCCATGGAGATATTGGCTCAAGTTCTCCCCAATAGTTTGCTTTTTTCAACCATTCACTATTTTGTGATAAGTCATAAAATGTAGATGCTGCCAATTCAATATCATCCACATAGCTGTCTTCCTCATAAAAATATGGAGAAACAGTACATGCAGTCTGTGTATTCCCAAGATCTTCAAGTGCAAATTCAAATGCAGGTTCCGCTTTAGCTTTAATTTTAGCAGCAAATTCAGGATAATATTCTTTTATCACTTCTGCTCCCAATGCAAATGTAGCTGCAAATTTACCAGCGGTAGAAGAAACACCGGTAGTTCTGTTTACCCATTTACTCAGTCCCTGTGGTTTACCTGTTACAAAATAGACAGGACGCCCTGTTCCTCGTCCCCAACCATAATCAACAGAATCCCTATATGGAAGACGGAATCCTGCATGATCCCTATCATCAGCTATCTGATTGTACATCTCACGTGGAGCCGGATTCATCTTATCCAACCAATCCAAACCCCATTTAATTTCATCCAATATATCAGGTATTCCATTTGAGCCTTTACGTCCCATTTTGTCATAATGATCTTTGAACACAGATTTATCTTTCTGCTGAACATAAGCAAACATCATGTGATACATAGCTGTAGCTGATGTAGTAAGATATTGAAGGTAATCTGTTGCATCATGCCATCCTCCGGTTACATCAATTTTTTCTCCAGTCTTGGTAGGATGGTCAACAATAAATCCGTCATGTTGATGACAAACGGTATCATTGTAAGGATTATATCCACATCTCTGTTGACGCATATAGGTTAGCAGATAATCAGAAATTCCGTCATAGACGTCCGCTCCGATAGGAAACACAACCGATTTGACTCCATTACTCTTTATATAGTATCCACCCTCTTCTTCAACACTTGAGAAATCCATTCTGTATCCCTTTTTCATCGCCCACTTAGAAGCATCACATACGACTCCCTTACCTTTGAAAACCAGCTCGTCACTCTTAGCATCAAAAAGTTCAAAATCCCCATTGACCTCATCAAGAGAAATCAATACAGCAACTTTTTTGTCTTTTGGTAAATATCCGACTTGATTTACCCTAACCCAGGTTTGGGCACATAGCGACACCGCAAAAAACGATGTCAAAAAAAATAATAATACTCTTTTCATATTATAATTCGTTAAATTTTGAAAGTGTTGAAATAAACTGTGAAAGTAATACTTTTAACTAAAAATAAAAAAATAAAGAGGATACCTCGATTAAAATTGAAATACCCTCTTTGGAAAAACTATTGACTAAACTAATTATTTTGGGAACCTTCTTTTTTTACAATTTCTGTTGCAGAATAACCAAGTTTTTTGATTGCATCCGCAAGAGTTACCTTATTTGTTTTTGTATTATCATACTTAATATAAATCGTATGTTCTTTAAGATCTACTTTTAAATCCTTTACTCCTTTTTCGTAAGGCAAATTTGCCTCAACTTTTTTTACACAGTTTGGACAATCAATGTCAGAAGCAAAAGTCACCTCTTCAATTTTGGCCTTCTTATTTTTGTCCTGTGCATAAGCAGTGATTGAAAACAGAGCAACAAAGGTTGCTACTATTAATACTTTTAGATAAAATTTCATTTTAATATTTTTTTAAATTATTTCCATAATGTAAACCTGAGTCCGGCATAAATTTTTATGCCCATTAATGGCCCCCAAATGATTGAAGCATTAAAATCATCACTATAGGGATTGTCAGCCGATAATATTGCATTTTTCTGTCTATAGTTTGTAAGATTTTCACCACCCACATAAACATCAAGACCCTTGAATTTTCTGGTTACCTGAGTAAACAACATAGGATAAACCGGAGAATATTCATCTTCCATAAAATAAGGTAATTTCATCGGGCCATTCAACTGTGCGGTAAAGTCAAAAGTCCACTTGCTCATTGCAGTAGCATATTGCATGTTAAGCACTGCTTTATACTTGCTAGTCATAGGGCGTTCAACAAGCCCCTGATTGGCCAATGTGACCATAGCATTAGTATATCTAAATGTTGCGATGATATTGAATCTCTCAATTGGATCAACAGAAAAATCCATTTGATAAGTGTTTGTATACGACTTCCCATCAAGATTATAAATCCATACATATTTCAAATCTCTCTCCTGATCCACTATAACCTGCTTGTTAAAGTCATTTCTAAAATAATCAAAACTTATATATGATTTATCCTCATATCCAAATGGAAGATATACGGTAAAGTTACCACCTACAGTCCAGGCATCTTCAATATCAAGATTCTGTTCAATCTTAATATGCCTTCCGGTTGACATCATGCCAAGGTTATCAACAAAAACATTGGCAGCTCTAAACCCTCTACCGGCAGAAAACCTCATAATCATTTTTTCAGTAAATGAGTATTTGATATTTGCGCGAGGAGCAAATAACCATCCGTATTTGAAATTATAATCGAGTCTTAACCCGCCAACAATAGTTATTTTCTCTCCATTTTGATAAGTATACTCTCCAAAAGCGCCCATAGAGCGCTCTCTCCTCAAACTTTCTATATTATCTTCTCGATCTATAAGATATTCATTAAAATTATCAAATTGTCCAGAGTACCCTAAGGTATATTTATGATTTTCATTTACCTCATTTTGGAACAACAAATTAAAAAATACTGAAGACTGGGTTCCGTAATAATCTTTCAGTCCAAAATAAGAATCTATATTATGATAAGTATAATCTGTTATAAGCGCTATATTTTTAGAATTTTCACTATTGAGAGGAACTCCAATTTTCAAATAACCGTTTATTCCTTTATTTTTAATATTTGATCCCCATGGATTTGCTGTATTTTTTTCCATATTTTTTGTGAACGAAGTTTCACCACCCAGCCTGTCATCGCTCAACGCCCTTACCCCAAAACGAACCTGAGTCCCACTGCTTCCATAATAAAGCCAACGGTTAGAAAAATTAAATTGTGTGGTTTGTGGATCATCCCTAAAACCATCACCATTATGGTCTAAAATGTATGAAGACAACTGAGAAGAAAAGTGACCAAGCAACACAGTGCTCCACTTCTCATTAAGTTGAAGAGATGATGCTACATTTGCCTCAGCCTTGGTTTCATTGCTGGCAAAAAGATTGATAAACAACGGGATTTCAGCTGTGGGTTTCCTGTGTTCCATATTTATCTGCCCTGTAATTGCCTCCAGTCCATTTACCACAGAAGAAGGGCCCTTTGCTATCTGAATGCTCTCAAGCCATTGTCCCGGAATATACGAAAGTCCGAAAGGAGAAGCAAGTCCCCTCATTACCGGACGATTTTCATCCAGCATTTGAGTATAAATTCCCGAAAGGCCAAGAAGTTTAATTTGACGCGCACCAGTAATGGCGTCAGAATAGCCTACAGTTACACTGGCAGAGTTTTCAAAGCTTTCTGCCAAATTACAACAAGCCATCTTGCAAATACCTGCAGCGGAAATAACCTCTGTTCTTATAGATGATAACTTGGAAAGAGAATTACCTTGTTGACGTCCAATAACAACTGATTGTTCAACTTCATTACTTCCGGTAAGATAAAACTTTATTTCTTCCATTCCAGGTTTTGCAACGACAGTATCCTTTGAATATCCAACATAGGTAGCAACAAGAGTTGCTTCTTTTTTTAATTGAATCAAAAACGAACCATTTTCATCCGCTTCAATAAGTTTTGCCTCTTCAATATAATATACTTGAGCAAAAGGCAACACTTCAGTTGTACCATTCTGTTTTTTGTAATAAATAGTTCCTTTAAGATTCTGGGAAAAAAGTGGAATAATGGCAAAACAAAAAATAATTGATATTAATATTTTTTTCATTTTAATAAATTGTGATTAATAAATAACGATACTATATAATAATAGCACCGCAGCTGACTCTTAATAAGTCAACTCACAATTTCCAAACTGAAAGATATGATAATGAATTGCCTGATTCATCCGGCGGTGAATCAGAAATGATTTGCTGAACTAAATAACATAATGATGGAGAAATAGGGCTCTCTATGTTATTGTTTATTATGATTTCCGATATTAGTGCCTTCGCAATATTGTCGCTCTCGTCATTTTGGGTATCAGTAATTACATAAACTGCCGTCTCACAGCAATTTGCCGTATGATACTCAGTATGACCAGTACAGTTGCAATGACATTCCTCGGCTTCATGATGATGCCCGTAAATATGTGCATGAGTGTGAACTACTCCAGATTGTTTATGAAGGTGTTCATGTGAATGTGAATGTATAGATTCACAGGAAGTATCACCCATAAGCAAAAATAAATCTTTTGTGCCTTCGGCAGTACATTCATGCAAACCAAATCCCATATATGCAAATAAATACACAGGAATCAGTATAAGACAAAAACTATTTCTTATAAAGTTCTTCATCGGTGCAGAAATAAATATAAAATGTATATTTGCAAAATATAAACTTATACTATCGTTGAATTAATCATTATAACCTATGAAAAATTTTTGGAAAATATTATTGGGATCGTTTATCGGATGTTGCATTGCCATATTGCTGTTAATATTTATTGGCATTGGTATAATAGGTTCGGTAGCCACTCTCTCAAGCAAAACTGAACCAGTAGTTCCTAAATCAGCTATATTGAAACTTGACTTCGCGTCACCAATCACTGAACAAAGCGTTGAAAATTATGATTTTTCTCTTTATCCTTTTAACGCAGAAATAAATAACAGTATTTCTCTACTGGATTACGTAAGAGCCATTGATCAGGCAGCAAAAGATCCTGCCATCAAGTTTATCTTTATGACACCTGAAAATCTCAAGATTGGGATTGCACAAGCAGAAGAAGTTCGTGCTGCACTAAAAAGATTCCGCGATTCAGGAAAGGCCATCATTTCTTATGCTAATACTTACTCGAATGGAAGTTACTATTTGGCATCTGTTGCTGATAAAGTAATCTTTAACTCATATGGTGACGCATACATTTCCGGACTATCGACAAATCTACTATTTTTCAAAGATTTGCTGGATAAACTTGGAATAGATATGCAACTTATCAGACATGGTAAATATAAATCTGCAGCAGAACAGTACATAAAAAATGATATAAGTGCTGAGAACAGAGAACAGAATCAGGTTATGTTGAACACTATTTGGGATTCGTGGGCTGAAGACATAGCCATTTCAAGAGGATTAAGTACAAAAGATATCAATAAATGGATTGACAATCTTGAGCTATTAAACGCAAAATCTCTTTTAGATAGAAAGTTGATAGACACGGCATGCTATCAGGATGAAGTTGATGATTATTTGTGCACTCTTTTTGATGTTAAAAAGGCAAAAGATCTCGTATTTGTGTCAATTGACAAATACGCAAAAGTAAAAGTTAAAAATAATGTGAGAACAAAAAATAAAATAGCAGTAATATATGCTAACGGAGAAATAGTAATTGATGGCTCTGATGATAATGTTTCAGGATTAAAACTTTCAAGAATTCTTGAAAAGGTGAGAAAAGATTCTACTATAAAAGCAGTTGTCTTTAGAGTTAATTCTCCTGGAGGTAGTGCTCAGGCCGCAGAAATGATAAACAGGGAACTTGGTTTACTGAAAGATGTTAAACCGGTAATTGCAAGTTATGGTAATTACGCAGCCTCAGGCGGATATTGGATATCTGCAAGAGCAAACAAGATATTTACTGATAAAACCACCCTTACCGGCTCTATTGGAGTATTTTCTCTTATACCTAGCATAGGAAGAGCTCTGGATAAAAATCTTGACATCAAAAATGTAAGTATATCAAGCAATAAACATGGCGATGCATTAATCGGTATGCGAACCCTTGATTCTGAAGAGCAACGTTATATGCAAGGAATGGTTGAAAAAGTTTACACTGACTTCACCGAACTGGTTGCAGAAGGAAGAGATATGACAACAACTCAAGTAGATAATATAGGTCAAGGAAGAGTATGGGCCGGCAGGGACGCTTTGGAAATCGGTCTTGTTGATTCTATTGGAGGACTAATTGACGCAATCAATTATACTGCGGCAGCTGTAGATCTGGAAGATTATCAACTGGTTGAGTATCCGGTTCGCAAAACCTCTTATGAAAAACTGATGGAATCACTTACAAAGACAAGTGCAACAATTGAGGCTCTGAATAATCCTATGATTTTATTTAGAAAGGCTTACTCTTCTCTGAAAGAGGAAACACGCATTACATTCTATGCGCGCATGCCTTACATATACAATATTCAATAATTAAAATTTAGAGATAGAAACGATTTGTTTGGTGGCCGCTATAACCTTATAGCGGTCATCAATTCTTTTACCCACAACACAGACGATTTGTTCATTCCCTTTTTTGTCAATAGTAGTAACAACTATCTGCTTCTTTTTCTCCTCAACATCAAGTTTAAGATCTCCAAAAAAATCACTTAACTTTTTAAAACCTTTCATCCCATAAGGCTTGAATTTGTCGGCATTTTGCCAATTTCTACATTTCAATGGAAATTTAACTTTCTTCCCATCAATAAAGAGTGTATCCTCAGTGGCTTTAGGATTAAATTCCTCCGGTTTAGGAAAGACTTTTATCCGGACTCTGCCATCAAATACTTCTTCCCTATTCTGATATACCTTTAAATACTCTCTGTCTCGTATCAGGATATGAGTAGAAGATAAAAAAGTTTTACCGCTCTGCCCGTCCAATGAACTATCTATCTGAGAAATTTGAGTTTCATTATATCCATAACCTTGTAAAATACGATATAACCAATATCCTCTATATTTTTCCTTTTTCAGGTTTTCAATATTTATTAACAAAACATCATCTTCCACATTATACAGATAACCCTGATGCTCCTTATACAAATCATTCATTATCTGTTCAACATCACCGAAACGAAACATTTCCTTTTGAATTGTAATCAAAAATGAAGGATTGATTTTCTCAAACTGAGGAAATACTTCATTTCTCAATCTATTTCGCATATAATGAGACTCTTTATTTGTCTCATCCTCTCTGAAAGGAACATTATTTTCAGTAACATATGATTCTATCTGCGCCCTGGTAAATGAAAGAAGCGGCCTTATAATATTTCCATTTGTCTCTCTTATTCCTGAAAGCCCCTTCATTCCAGTTCCTCTAAGCAAATAAAGGAACAAAGTTTCTACGCTATCATTCAGATTGTGTGCAATAGCAAGATAATCAAAAGAATATTCACTGATCAACTCACGAAACCACCCATATCTTATATCTCTGGCAGCCATCTGTGTTGATATTGAGTATTCATCCGCATATTTAAGGGTATCAACTTTATTGGAAAAAAATCTTATTTCATGCTCCTTTGCCCATTCTTTCACCATATTTTCATCTCCATCGCTTTTTTCTCCCCTAAGTGAAAAATTTACATGAGCAATAGAAAATTTATAACCCAATTTGCTATTCAGAAACAAATTAGCCATACACATGGAGTCTATACCACCACTAACAGCCAATAAGACGTTTACATCTTCTCCTCTAAGTAGAGTAAGTCTATCCAATTCATTATCAAAAGCTGCCTGCATATATATTATTTTTTACTAAAAAATGTATATGAAAAACCTATGCTAAAAATTTCTTTGAACTGTATTCCTGGAACCTTAATCACCTCACCGGCATCATTTAGAACAACATTCCCAATATTATCTTTCTTGTCAAGAAATTTTATTGTATCATCATATATCATATAAGTTCTCATTGTAGCAGAGAAAAATTTAGTGATTTTAGCATCAATATTCACATCCCAATTCACTTTAATATTCTGAGGTTTGTTTAGATAGTCCGAGAATAGTGTAAGAGAGGAAGAAGCGTGGAAGTTTTCTACCGCAAGTTTGGTATCAATCTTAACCTGTGCACCTAATTCAAATTTGCAAAATTTATCAATTGAATTGCCATATTTCACTCTTAAATTTTCATCACTTACCATTACAATCTTACCTGTAATTGGAGCAACGTTTATTGCAATATTATTTTTTGGTTTATAGTCCATACCAATACCCAATGATGTATAGGCGGGAGCAAAAAAATTGGATACAAGAACAGATTTTTCATAACCTTCAGCAAATTGGGTTTTAAAGTTATAGACTGCAGAAAAATAGAGATTATCTACAGCCTTGTATCCCCATTTGCTATCAAAGATAAAACGGTCATCGCTCTTTTTATATCCGTCATCAAATGACCTGATAAAACCGTAACCTATCTGAAGTTGATTATCCCAAATAAAATTATCTTTACTGTAATTTGCATTCATATTTAAAAATGTATTCAAAGAAATTGAGCCATATCCTCCTGCCGCCCAATTATTTAAAGACAACTGAGAAAACCCAATCTGGGTTGCTACTGTATGTTTCCAATTTTTAGGCTCCGGTGCAGGGACCGAATCAATTTTAGTTTTTGTGGGACTTTGGGCAAATCCTATAGATGCACAAAAAACAAGCAGGATAAATAAAATAACTTTTCTCATAATGTAAAATACTAAAATCTAATATGATCTGGCAAAAATCACCCTCCTATGTGAAGGTTTACCGGAATAAACACATTCTCCCTCTTCTTCTAATACATTTGTATCAATAGGGATGCAACGAATTGTTGCCTTTGTCTCATTTTTAATCTTTTCCTCGGTTTCAGCAGTTCCATCCCAATGGCAAAGCAGAAAACCACCCTCCTCTATTTTTACTTTAAATTCTTCCCATGTATCAACCTTAAATGTATTTTCTTCTCTGAATTTATATGCTTTGTCATAAATATTCTTTTGAATAACATCCATTAAATTGTACACATGTTGTGCCAATCCATCTTGAGGAACAGACTCTTTTGATAAAATATCACGACGGGCAAGTTCTACCACCCCATTTTCAAGATCGCGTGGACCAATTACAATACGTACAGGAACACCTTTGAGTTCCCATTCAGCAAATTTAAAGCCTGGTCTCAGATTATCCCTGTCATCAATTTTTATAGAGAGGCCGAAACCTTCCATCTCTTTCTTGAACATATTCATTTTATTGAGAATATTCTCATGTTCAATTTCCGTCTTAAATATAGGAATCATAACCACATGAATAGGAGCTAATTTTGGAGGAAGAACCAATCCGTTATTATCACTGTGAGCCATTATAAGAGCTCCCATTAAACGAGTTGAAACGCCCCATGAAGTAGCCCATACATACTCGAGATTTCCCTCTTTATTTGCATATTGAACTTCAAATGCCTTAGCAAAATTTTGACCGAGAAAATGTGATGTTCCGGCCTGTAATGCTTTTCCATCCTGCATCATAGCTTCAATGCACAAAGTATCCAATGCTCCGGCAAAACGTTCTGTTTCGCTTTTATGGCCTACAACTACAGGAAGAGACATATATTCTCGCGCAAATTTTGCATATATTTCAACCATTTTCTGTGCTTCTTCGATTGCTTCCTCCTTAGTAGAATGAGCAGTATGTCCCTCCTGCCATAAGAATTCTGTGGTACGAAGAAACAATCTTGTACGCATTTCCCATCTTACAACATTAGCCCACTGATTAATAAGCAGAGGAAGATCTCTCCATGATTTTATCCAATTCTTATACGTGCTCCATATTATCGTCTCCGAAGTGGGACGTACAATAAGTTCCTCTTCCAACTTAGCACTAGGATCAACCACAACGCCTTTCCCATCAGGATCAATCATCAGTCTGTGATGTGTGACTACTGCACACTCTTTAGCAAAACCCTCAACATGTTCAGCCTCCTTACTCAAAAACGATTTTGGTATAAAAAGGGGAAAATAAGCATTCACATGTCCTGTTTCTTTGAACATCTTGTCCAGCTGCTGCTGCATCTTTTCCCAGATCGCATAGCCGTAAGGTTTTATCACCATACATCCCCTCACTGCTGAGTTTTCAGCCAAATCTGCTTTTACCACCAGATTGTTGTACCACTGAGAGTAATTTTCTTCTTTGTTTGTTACCTCTTTTGCCATTATAATATTGTATACGGTATAATTTTTGTTATATTTGTTACATAATTTGACTGCAAAAATACTAAAAAATAACTAACACCGGAGGTAAAAATGAAAAACAAAATCTTATATCTACTGATAGTAGGGTCGTTAGTACTAAGTTCTTGTGGCCCCACAAGCTATTATTCATCTTCAGCGTATGAAGATGGCATATATTACAGACCTACTAAAGAGTCTCGTATGGCTATAACACAATCTAATAAAGAAATAAAAAATCTCAAACAGGAAACCGAGGAAGATTATACTACATTCGTAGATGCCGATGGAAACATCTATACTTTATCTGACGGTGAATCATATGAAGAACGTCTTCATAAGTTTGATAACTCGAATTATAATTTCTATGTAGATTATGGAAATTGGTATTCACCTTGGTACAACCCATGGTGGGGCTCATACAGATATCCATATTATGGATTCGGCTATTCATCATGGTACTACGGATTTTATGATCCATGGTATTACGGATATGGTTACAACTATTACAATCCATGGTATTATGGTTACTACGGCTACTCTCCATATTATTATGGATGGTATCCCGGATACCATTACCCGGGATCATGGAATCCAGGATATGGTCATGGAGAACAAGTTCCGGATAGAAATATCGCCTATGGAAAAAGAGAATCCAACCAGGGTCCTACATACAATAGGAGAAACACAAATAATAGTTACTCTCGTTTAGGGGGATCCGGTAGTATATCTAATTCAAATTCAACCATATACAACAATAGGAGGAACACTTCCTCATCTTCTGTTAATAATAGCAACACCACGATTTACCGCAGATCAAGCAATTCCAATGTTAAATCATCTTATTCCAACTCTTCAACCAGTAACAGTTCAAGGAACAACAACTCTTCAACCAGTAACAACAACAATAACAGTAGCTCTTCAAGCAGCACCAATTACAGCAGGAGTGGAGGAAATACATCCGGAAGTAGTGGTAGCAGTGGAGGAAGTAACAACAGTGGCAATACCGGAAACGGGGGAACTGGTGGAAGAAGATAATTAACTAATAAATGACAACAGTAAAATTTACTATGAAAACAATAAAAAGTTTATTTTTTATAGCATTATTGACATTACCTATGTCTCTTTTGGCACAGGGGCCTGCAGATGCTTTAAGATTTTCACAAAACTATTATGAAGGAACTGCACGTACTATGGCTATGGGAAATGCATTCACGGCCCTTGGTGGAGATTTAGGCGCAATTGCCATTAATCCTGCAAGTTCAGGAATTTTTAGATATTCCGAATTCACTTTTTCTCCATCATATATTACAAGTATGGGGTCTTCAAACTATCTAAACAATACAGCCAATGAATCCTCAACTAAAATGGCATTATCTAATTTAGGATTTGTGTCCACATTCAATACTGGTGATTATAATGGACTGCTGAATTACAATTTTGCAGTGACTATAAACAGAACAAATAGTTTCAATACAATAATGGGTGCAACCGGTAAAACAGACCAATCGAGTTGGCTGGGTTCGGCAGCATCTAATCTGCAAGGGGTAAATTCTTCTCAGCTAGAAACCACAAGCGAGTACAATCCTTATTATGACACTTCATTGCCATGGTCATATCTGTTAGCATGGGATACATACGTGCTTGCAAATACTCCCGATTCAAACGTTGATTATTTAGGATCAACAGAAAATATTGTTGGCAATAACATTATTGTTGGAGGTAATATAGAACAGGAGTTTTACAAAAAAACAACAGGTGGAGTACAGGAATGTACCATAAATTTCGGAGGAAATTATTCTGATTTTCTCTATTTTGGAGTAAATGTAAGCCTGTTAAGTTTAAATTATGAGTATAATGAATACTACTCGGAAACGGCTATCAATCCGGGGAATTTTCAGGACGGATTTGATAATTTCACGAATAGCTATACACAACGTACATCCGGGTCAGGTCTTAATGCAAAATTTGGTATTATAGTGACCCCTCTTCCTTTTTTGAGATTTGGTGCAACATTTACTACTCCTACGTGGTATGAGATGAGTGATACATGGGTTAGAAATATGACATCAGCGTTCTCTAACGGGAATAAGTATTCTAAAGACTCTCCTACAGGAGCGTATGATTATTTCATAACTACCCCACTCAGATGGAGTATTGGCGCAGCCATCACTTTTGGAGACCGGGGACTGGTAAGTGCTGATTACGAAAGAGTCGATTACTCTTCTATTACAATGAGTGACAGCGAAGGAAGAAAGACTGCTTTTTCTAATGAAAATAAATATATAAATAGTAATTACATTACTTCAAATATTTTTAGACTTGGTGCAGAATTACTCCTTTCATCTTCACTATCATTAAGAGGCGGATATGATTATTATGGAACTTCTGGTGATGATTACCCCTCAGTTCAATATCTTACATGCGGATTAGGTCTCAAGTTGGGAAAATCCGGTAAAACAACAATTGATGTTGCCTATCAGAAGATGTTAGAGTTAAGTGAATCATTCACTCTATATAATGATTATGAAGTAAATGCTCCGGTAGGAACATATACAGGAAATACCAATAAACTTGTATTTACTCTTGGATTTAAATTTTAAAGCAAAAAAGATATTGAATTCGGCCCCTCATTTGACAGGAGATCGAGAATTGATAGATTAGAAATAAACCCGAATTTGTTTGAGAAGACCTGATAATAGGTCTTCTCTTTTTTATACTGATTCAACAAAGTCCCGACGTGTGATTTAGGATGGATTGTACTTCTGAAATCGCCGAAAGAATATTCCGGATTAAAACTTTCAGTGAATTTAATATTAGGTTTTATACCAACGAACTCAATAAGTTTTTCCAACAATTTGTAGTTAAGATCAAATAAGAATTTCTCTTTCCCATCCATAATAAAAAAAATTTCATCCTGATAATAGTCAAAAAATGGGGAAGAATTATAAGCAGAAACAATAGCGCGCTTATGCTGTATAAGCCACGATTTTGTATAATCGATTTTGATATCTCTTATAGGAATCTTATGTGTGTTATCCCTCAATACAGGAATCTTCAGAGCATCTACTCCACCCGTGGCATAAATATGACATCGTGTACGATAAGATTGCTTTTGATAATATTCACATTGCTCTATCAGAATTTGTTTACTATTTGCTATTGCATAAAAATACTCTATCGGAGGAAAGTATGCCGTGCTTAGAACAACCTGATTGAAGGGTTCCATCAATTCATTATTTTATTTAACAACACCTCTTTTTGAGTTTCTTATAAAGTCAATGATTTTTGTTTTATAATCACTTTCAGGAAAATCCTGTTCTACTTTGTTACATGCATCAGTAAAATTTAAATTACCTTCATAAATAACTCTGTATATGTTATGAATGCCTTCTATTTGCTCATTTGTAAAGCCGCGTCTGCGCAATCCAACAATATTTATTCCCTCGTAAGAAAGTGGTTCACGACCTACAAGTAAATATGGAGGAATATCTTTAGAAATTTTGGAGCCGGCACCTATCATAGCATGTGCTCCGATTCTGGAAAATTGATGAACAATAGCTGAACCGCCAAATATAACCCAATCTTCTACGGTAACTTCCCCAGCCAGACCAACATAATTTACTAATATACAATTATCACCCACACAACAATCATGCGCCACATGGGAACATGACATCAGAAGACAATTGTTTCCCACTTTAGTTAAGCTTTTACCGCTTGCCTGAGTACCTCTGTTAATAGTTGCAAACTCTCTGATTGTGGTGTTATCACCAATCTCTACATAGGATACTTCTCCTACGAACTTCAAGTCCTGAGGTATAGCGCCCACTACGGCACCAGGGAATATTTTACAATTTTTTCCTATTTTTACATAATCAAAAATCGTTACTTGAGGACCTATCCATGTTCCTTCTCCTATCTCTACATGTTCAGCAATAAAAGTAAACGGGCCTATTTCCACATTCTTTCCTATTTTCGCATTTTTATGTACGGATACGTTATTTTCCATATAAATATTTTTCATAATTTACCAATAATTTAACTGCTTTCGTATTTATCGAGTGCCCTGATTTTTTCGCTACTACTTTCGCCTTTATCGGCTTCCCTACAAGAGATAAATCTCCAATTATATCAAGTAATTTATGTCTTGCACACTCATTTGAATAATGAAGTTTAAGGTTATTCAGATACCCTTCTGGCGCTCTTTCAAGATTTTTAACATTGAACAGATTCTTCATTCTGTCAAGCTCATCCTGTGGAATTTGATTATCAACAATCACAATAGCATTATACATATCGCCTCCTTTTATCAGATTGTTTTTTGCCAAAAATTCTAATTCATGAAAAAAACAGAAAGTACGGCATGGAGCTATTTCTTTTGCATAATCCATATCTTCATCAAAATAAGCTTTCTGTAAACCGAGAACTTTTGATTTATAATCTATTTCAAGCTCTATTTCCAATTTATCAGAAGGGAAAAACATAATTTCAGAGCCACTTGCCTCATCTCTTATTTCAAGAGGTTCTTTTATTATCAGATAGTTACGTTCCTCATTCTGTTCAATCAGTCCGTCTACCATTATTGCATCAGTATATGGTTTTGCACTTCCGTCCAGAATAGGTAATTCCGGAGAAGTTAGTTCAACTAATGCATTATCAACTCCAAGCCCTGAAAAGGCAGATAACAAATGTTCAATTGTAATAACCTCAACATTGTTTCTCTTTAATGATGTACTTCGCGCAATTGAAGAAATATTATTGTGATTTGCCTCAACAATAGAATCTCCATCAATATCTGTTCTTTTAAATATTATACCATGATTAACCGGAGCCGGCATCAATTTCATTTCAACTTTTAAACCGGTATGTAGTCCTTTTCCTTTAAAAATATAAATTCCTTTTAATGTATGTTGCTTCATTTTTTTGCATTTGATTTAAAAATGGCATAAGCCTTTAAATACTCTCTGTGGTTAATTGCAGGATACCCCATCAATACCGCCCCTTCTTTTTTAACATTCCCGACAATAACACTTTTTGCTGCTAATGTAGTATTATCAGCAATAAAAATATGGCCAGCCATTCCGCTCTGTCCGCCAAACATACAATGTTTACCTATTTTTGCTGAACCAGCAATTCCGGATAAGGCTGCCATCACAGTGTTTTCTCCCACTTCTACATTATGAGCAATCTGACACAAATTATCTATTTTAACCCCTTTATGAACAATTGTAGATCCAATCGTAGCCCTATCAACAGTAGTATTCGCCCCTATTTCCACATTGTCTTCAAGAACAACATTCCCAGTCTGAGGAATTTTCTTGTAAGTTCCATCTTCCCTTGGAGCAAAACCAAAACCATCAGCTCCAATTACAGCATTTGCATGAATTATGCAATCGTTTCCTATTTGACAACCGTGATAAATTTTAACTCCGGGATAAATTATTGTATTTGAACCTATAACAACATCATCCCCTATATATACCTGAGGATATATCTGGCAATTTTTTCCTATCCGTACATTACATTCAATTACAGAATGCTTCCCAACGTATGTGCCATATCCTATTTTTGAAGAAAAAGGATGGATAACAAATAGCCTGTTTCCTCTCTTTTTGTCATTTTTAAGCGAATTAAAATACTCAAGTAGTGAGGCTATCGATTCATACGCATTTTCGACTTTGATTATAGTCGGCGTTATTTCTTGTTTGGTTTCAAAAGATTTATTGAGCAAAACAATGCTTGCCTTGCATGTATACAAATAATGTTCATATTTAGGATTAGCCAGAAAGCACAATGTCCCCTGCTTGCCTTGTTCTATACGAGCCACAGAAGACACTTTTATATTAGGGTTGCCTGTTATTTCTCCTCCAAGATAATCCGCAATTGATTGTGCAGATAATTCCATAATCATTTTTTTAATTGTGATGCAAAGGAAATACAATTTTACGAAAGTAGAAAAAAAGGAGCACATAAAATATGCCAGAAAGATTATTAATATTAAAAAAATATAAAAATTTGGATATTATACTCATTATGACTACATTTGCAGCTAGAAGGAAAAAGAGAAGAAAGGGGACGCGAGTCCCCTTGTTTTATAATAGAATATGATAAATAAAGAAACTATAAAAAACATCTTAGCTGATCATCTAAAGGAAAAAGAACTTTTTCTCGTTGATATAAAGATTAGTGCTAATAATGAAATTGAAGTAACTATCGATTCAGCAGATCAAGCGATAAAATTGGAGAACTGTATTGATACCAGCAAATTTATTGAGTCAAAACTCGATAGAACCGTTGAAGATTTCTCCCTTACGGTAGGATCAGCAGGACTTACTTCCCCCTTCAAGGTATTTGAACAATACAAAAAAAATGAGGGTAAAGAGGTAGAAATTACTTTTAAAAACGGATCCAGAATTAAGGCTGTATTGACAAAAACAGAGCCCGATAACATTACAATATCATATACAAAACTTGAAAAGGTGGACGACAAAAAGAAAAAAATCAGGAAAGAAATTGTAGAAACATACAATTTCTCAGAGATAAAATGTGCGAAACCTATTATTTGCTTTAAATAGATAATAATAAAATAATAATTTTACTTAAAATGGAAGGGTTAAACCTAGTCAGCACATTTGCTGAGTTTAAAGAGCTGAAAAGCATTGACAGACCAACAATGATGAGTGTTCTGGAAGATATTTTCCGTACACAATTGGCAAGAATGTATGGAGATACGAGCAATTTCGACATAATCATCAATATAGATAAAGGGGACTTTGAAATTTGGAGAAACAGACTAGTTGTTGAGACTGTAGAAGATCCAGCAACACAGATATCACTCGAAGATGTTAAAAAAATTGATGATTCTTATGAGATTGGGGAAGATTTTACTGAAGAGGTAAAACTTGCCGACTTTGGACGTCGTGGAATTTTAAATCTCCGTCAAAACCTTTCAAGTCGCATTATGGATATAGAAAAAGCCAATTTATATAACAGATATCGGGATAAAACCGGTGAGATTCTGGTTGGTGAGGTATATCAGGTATGGAAAAAAGAAGTTCTTGTTATGGATGAAGATGGAAACGAATTGATTCTACCTAAATCAGAACAGATACCTTCTGACTATTTCAGAAAAGGAGATACCGTAAAAGCAGTAATCTCTAATGTTGAGATGCGAAACAATTCCCCTATTATCACTCTTTCACGTACATCTACCTTATTTCTGGAAAGGCTGTTCGAACAGGAAGTACCAGAAATATTCGATGGGCTCATCACTATTAAAAAAGTAGTAAGAATGCCTGGTGAAAGAGCAAAAGTAGCCGTTGAATCATATGATGAACGTATTGACCCGGTAGGAGCATGTGTAGGCGTAAAAGGATCCCGTATACACGGCATCGTACGCGAACTTAGAAATGAAAATATTGACATAATTAACTGGACAAGTAATACTCAGCTGCTTATCCAAAGAGCATTAAGCCCGGCAAAGGTTTCCTCAATGAAATTTAATGAAGAAGATAAGAGTATCAGCGTATACCTTAAACCATCAGAAGTTTCATTGGCCATAGGCAAAGGTGGTAGCAATATCAGACTGGCAGGTATGCTGGTTGGGTATGAAATTGATGTTTACAGAGATATAGAAGAAGCTGAAGAGGAAGAAGAAGATGATGTATTGTTGAAAGATTTTAGCGATGAAATAGAAGACTGGGTTATCAAAGCATTGCAGTCTATTGGATGTGATACGGCAAAGAGCGTTCTTGCGCTTAGTGTTGACGAAATCGTTAAACGTGCTGATCTTGAAGAAGAGACCGTTATAGAGGTACAGAAAATATTGAAATCAGAATTTGAAGAGTAATTAAAAATATCGGGAGTAAAAATATGCCAGAAACTACAATCAGAATAAATAGGATACTCAAGGAGTTTAACATTGGGATGGGAACTTTAATAGAATTTCTTAAAAAGAAAGGAATTGAAGTGGAATCATCACCAACTGCTAAAATTACTGATGAGGCCTACTCTTTGGTATCCAAAGAGTTTGGTAAAGAGCAAATCATTAAGGAACAATCCAAAAAAGTGGCTATTAAGGTAAAGGAAATTACTGAAATAGATCACCAAAGGGATAATAATGATGAAGCCGAACAAGAAAAAGAGATTATAATAAAGACAAACGTTTTTACAGAAGCCCCCGTCCCTACACCAACACCTGTTCTTTCTCCAAAACCAGAGCCGGTAAAAGTTCAGGAACAAACTATTCATACTCCCGAAATAGTAAAACAGAACATTGAACATAAGACGGATATTAAAATTGTTGGAAAAATTGATTTAAATCCTCGTAAAAAAATAATACCGGCTCCCGTTGAAAAGCCAAAACCTGTAATAGAGAAAAAACAGGAACAGAAACAAGAACAAAAGCAGGAACAAAAAACTGCAAAAGCAGAAATAATGGATATAGCAGAAAAGGTAGAACCGGTTGTTCATACTCAAATACATGAAGTCATTGAGCACATTGAAACAAAAGTAGAGAAACTCACAGGACCTAAAATAAGTGGTACAATCGACTTATCCCGTTTTGAAAAGAAGCCAAGTAACAATAATGAGGCGCAGAAAAAAAGAGATAAGGCAAAAAGAGAAAGAATACATAAAAGCCATGAGAAAGTAGATGTAACAAAGAACACCAATACGGCAAATAGACCTACCCCTACTGGCAACGCAAATCATCAACAACAAGGTACGGGGACACAAAGAAACAAATTCCAAAAAGGAAAAGAAAGATTCAGAGCAGTTCGTCCGGTAATTGATGAAGATGCTATCCAAAAACAAATTAAAGAGACATACGCCCGTATGGTTGAGGGAAAAGGAAAAACAAAAGGTTCAAAACACCGTCGTGAAAAAAGGGATGTATTTACTCAGAAAGTACATGAAGAACAGGAACTTCAGGAATTGTCAAGCAATATTTTGAAAGTTACTGAATTTGTTACCGTTAATGAACTCGCGATATTGATGAACAATGTTCCTGTTACAAAGGTAATTGAAGCTTGTATGAATCTAGGATTAATGGTATCAATAAATCAACGTCTTGACGCAGAGGCTCTTGTACTTGTGGCAGAAGAATTTGGTTATAAAATAGAATTTGTTACTGCAGATATTCAGGATACCATACAGCAAGACGAAGATAAAAAAGAAGATTTGGTTGAGCGTCCTCCTATTGTTGCCGTTATGGGACACGTTGACCATGGTAAGACTTCACTTCTAGACTACATCCGTAAATCAAATGTAATTGCTGGTGAAGCCGGCGGAATAACGCAGCATATTGGTGCATACAACGTACTGTTGCCTTCAGGGCGCCGTATTACATTTTTGGATACTCCGGGACATGAAGCATTTACTGCCATGCGTGCCCGTGGAGCAAAAGTAACTGACTTAGCCATAATAATCGTTGCAGCAGATGATGCAATAATGCCTCAAACCATTGAAGCTATCAACCACGCACAAGCTGCAGGTGTTCCTATGATTTTTGCCATTAATAAAATTGACAAATCTGGAGCAAATCCTGAAAAGATAAAAGAGCAACTGGCAAACATGAATATACTTGTTGAAGATTGGGGTGGAAAATATCAATGTCAGGAAATTTCCGCAAAAAAGGGTGTCAATGTTGACAAACTACTTGAAAAAATATTATTGGAAGCAGACTTACTTGAGCTTAAAGCTAATCCAAATAAACGTGCCATAGGAAGTGTCATAGAATCTTCACTTGATAAAGGAAGAGGATACCTGGCTACTGTTCTTATCCAAGCAGGTACAATGAAAGCCGGAGATGTTATATTGTCAGGAAGCTATACCGGAAAAGTGAAAGCTATGTTTAATGAGCGTGGCCAAAAAATTGATATAGCCGGACCATCTACTCCAGTTTCAGTTCTAGGGCTTAACGGGGCTCCTACCGCAGGGGATTCAATTAATGTTTTGGAGGACGAAAAAGAGGCTCGCGATATTGCTAACAAAAGAGAACAACTAATCCGCATACAAGGCATAAAAACTCAAAAACACATTACTCTTGAAGAATTAGGGCGTCGAATTGCCATTGGCAACTTCCAAGAACTAAATATTATTGTCAAAGCTGATGTTGATGGATCAATCGAAGCTTTATCAGATTCCCTAATCAAATTGTCTACAGACGAAATTCATGTAAATGTAATACATAAAGCTGTTGGTGCAATATCTGAATCAGACGTACTGCTTGCCGTAGCTTCAAATGCAATCATTATAGGATTTCAGGTCAGACCTTCTGTAAATGCACGCAAGTTAGCCGAGAAGGAAGAGATTGACATGCGCTTGTATTCAGTAATATACGATGCCATAAACGAGGTAAGAAGTGGTATTGAAGGTATGCTTGCTCCTGAACAAAAAGAAGAGATAACAGCAACCGCTGAAGTACGTGAATCATTCAAGATATCAAAAGTAGGTACTATTGCCGGATGTATGGTAAAAGAGGGTAAACTTACACGTACTGCAAAAATACGTATAATTCGCGATGGTATTGTAATACATACAGGCTCACTTGGGTCTTTGAAACGTTTTAAGGACGATGTAAAAGAAGTTGCTACGGGGTATGACTGTGGTCTTAACATTGATGGGTATAATGATATCAGAGTCGGGGATATTATTGAATCCTATACAATAGTAGAAATTAAGAGAAAACTATAATTATTTGATTAGAGCAAGCATATCATCCGACTCAAAAGTGGGATGGCCATTGCATTGCCTATTATAAAAATTGTAGTAAAATTGATCGATACCATAGATTTGTGCACCTTCAATATCGTTTATAAAGTCATCTCCAACCATTAAAGTTTCTTTCTTATTACCACCTAAAGATTGCATTGCTATTTCGAATATTTTAGGATTTGGCTTATTTACTCCCACCTCATCCGAAATTATTATTGAATTGAAATATTGTTCTACACCGGAAGATTTTAGCTTTCTATATTGTACCTCTTTAAAACCATTAGAGACTATAGCCATTTTACATCTTCTTTCATACAGAAGTTGCAAAACATTCAGAACCCCTGGCATCAAAGTTTTTCCATATCCTATTTGATTTAGATAATCTGAACCGAATTGCTCTGAAAATCTTATATCATCTATTCCATAATGAGTTTTAAATGTCTGATAAAAACGTTGGACACGAAGAGTTTCTTTTGTTATAATACCTTCTTCATATTGATGCCACAGTTGGTTATTTATAACCTCATATTTTTTAAAAAAATCTTTTTTATCTTCTATCAGCAGATTATTTTTTCCCAATACCGAATACATCGATGCCTCAGATATTTTATCAAAATCCCATACTGTACGGTCCAAATCAAAAAGAAAATATTTATAATTATCAACTATCATCCCTATTTACAATAATAATCTATCATTTTATTTATTGCATCTGCACACACAGGACAAAAACCTTCAGCAGTGTTGGTTTTCATTCTACAATCAAGAAAAGGTCTGTAGATCCCTTTACCGGAATACCCCCCACCTTCAAATACGCCTATTAAACCTTTATATTTCATCTCATTTGGAGTAGGAACAGGAGTTAAATCAGAAACAAACTTTTTCCATTTTAGTTCAAATTGAACTAAAGTTGTAAGATTAGGTTCCCATGGCTCGGTCTTTAGGTTGTACATATCTTGATAAGCAACATCAGAATTATAGTACTCATCACCCAGCCCTGCAAAGCTGTGTCCAAATTCATGGACAAAAACCTCTGCGGCATATTTTCCTTCCGACATACTTAACCCATAGTAATTGTATATTCCACCACCTCCATATTTGTTTACATTCACTATAACATATATAGCATCGCAAGGAGCATTTGTAACCAATTTTACTACTTTCTTATGATCGGGAGCAGTAAGATATCTATCCGTCTTAAATGTATAAAAATTTGAACCGGCTATAGTATTCTTCCAGACACCCTGTTGAGGATAATCCGTACCGGAGTCAACAGAAATAGATTCCACGGCCCAAATGTTAAAATCACTCTTTCTGGATTTATATGGTTCTATTTCAAATAAATAACCAGCAAACCTTGCTGCATCTGATCTAAATTTATCCATTTCATCTCTTGTATATCCCTCTGCCACAAAAACAATATCCACTTTATTTTCAGATGCACCGTTATTTAATATTGAAGTGACAGTAAAATCATTCTCAATGTCTCTTTTAATCGACTTGTCATCAGGATCAACATTAAAAGAAAAAATATTTTCGAATTTTTCATTCTCAAAATTTCTTTCGGATATGACAACCTTAACTTTCGCTTTTGGGAAAGGTATCCAAAGAGAGTTTGTAAATGCCATTTCCACTTCTTTTGATTCAGGAGTATCACGCCACTCTTCAAAAAGGGAACAAAAACCTTTTGAGTATATAAGATTATCTCCTTCATAAGAATAGACCTCTATCAAATGCTCTCCATATCCAAAAGTATCAATTAGATTTTTCTTGGAGCCAGCCCATTCTCTCTCAGCATGAAGTTCTTCCAAGAAAATTTTCTGGTATTCATTGTTTCCTGCAAAAACAAGATCAATTCTTAACCTTTCAGGAGTAAAATAATCTTCATATGATACTTGTGCATTACTATATTGTACAAATGAGAAAAGAAATAGTGATATGATAATAAAAGTACGTCTCATATTAAATTTGTTTATTAAATAAGTGAATTATTTAGATTCCTGTATATGTCTGAGGAGTAATGGCACGAAGCTCATCTTTTATGTCTTTTGAAACATTAAGAGTATCAATGAATGCGGAAATAGATTCCTTTGTCACCATTTCATTCGTACGGGTAAGAGCCTTTAATGCTTCATAAGGATTAGGATACCCTTCCCTTCTTAATATAGTTTGTATCCCTTCAGAGACAACTGCCCAATTATTTTCAAGATCAATATTTATTTTCTTTTCATTCAATATCAGTTTCCCCAATCCCTTTTTAAGTGAATTCAAAGCCAGAAGAGAATGAGACAATGGAACACCTATATTGCGAAGCACTGTTGAATCTGTCAAATCGCGTTGCATTCTTGAAACAGGTAATTTTGCTGAGAGATGCTCATATAGTGCATTTGCAATTCCAATATTTCCTTCCGCATTTTCAAAATCTATTGGATTAACCTTATGTGGCATAGCAGAAGATCCTATTTCACCTGCCTTGATTTTTTGCTTGAAATACTCCATCGAAATATATGTCCACATATCACGGCATAAATCCAGCAATACAGTGTTGATTCTTTTAAGGTTATCAAATATTGCTGCAATATTGTCGTAATGTTCTATCTGTGTAGTAGGATATGACCTGCGCAATCCCAGTTTATCTTCTACAAAGTGACGAGCGAATTTATTCCAATCAATATCGGGATAAGCTACGTGATGAGCATTCATATTTCCTGTAGCACCACCGAATTTTGCAGGATAATGCGACATCACCAACTGCATTCTCTGCTCGAACAATCTGACAACAAAGACGGCAATTTCCTTTCCCAGGCGTGTTGGAGAAGCAGGCTGCCCATGTGTATGAGCAAGCATTGGAACATTCATCCACTCTTTTGAAAAATCTTTAAGAATATCAATAATTTCGTCCAGTTGGGGTAAATAAACATCCCTTATGCCCTCTAACAAAGACATTGGTATTGCCGTATTATTAATATCCTGTGATGTTAGACCAAAATGAATAAATTCATTGTATTTTTCAATACCTAAAAACACAAAACGATTTTTAATAAAATATTCTACCGCTTTAACATCATGATTAGTGGTTTTTTCTATCTCTTTGACGGCAACCGCATCCTCTACTGAAAAATTTAAATAAACATTTCTAAGAGATGGAAAAAGTGATGCATCAAAATCTTTTAGCTGTGGCAATGGTATTTCACACAATGCGATGAAATATTCAATTTCAACTTTTACTCTATATCTTATCAGAGCGTATTCTGAATAATAATACTTAAATTGCTCTACCTGAGCATGGTATCTACCATCTATCGGAGAGATGGCCATTAAAGAATCTTGCATAATATTATTGTTATCCTCTACAAAAGTAGGAAATTCTATCGAACAATGCCACACTCTGCTTCGCCTCTTTCACATCATGCACCCTTAAAATATTGGCTCCTGACAAAAGTGCCTGAAGATGCAGTGCTGAAGTAGCAGGTAGAGCCTCCTCAGGTGTTATACCTAATAAACAGTATATCATACTTTTACGAGATATACCAACAAGTATTTCACGATTAAGAACCTTAAATTCTGAGAGCCTGGCCAACATCTGATAATTTTGATCCACAGTCTTTGCAAATCCAAATCCAGGATCTATTATAAAATCAATAACCCCGTTATCTTCTGCTTTTTTTTCAAAATCTTTGAAATATTTTATAATATCTGTTACTACGTCTTCATAATCACAAAGTCCTTGCATCGTATTTGGAGTCCCCCTCTTATGCATCGCAATATAATTCAAACCAAGATTGCCTACAGAAGCAAGCATCTTCAAATCATCTTCACCGGCAGAAATATCATTAACAATGAACGGCCCTAAAAGATCATAAACCCGTTCAACTATTTCCGAGCGGAAAGTATCTATTGAAAGCGGCGTAGTTAAATATTTATTTTTATATTGTTTCAGAACAGGTCCAAGTCTTTTCCATTCTTCTTTTTCGTCTATATATGATGATCCAGGGCGCGTAGAGCAGGCACCTATATCAATAATATCCGCACCTTGTTCAATCAACATTTCAGCACGGGAACAAAAAACATCATTTCCAATTGCACGACTTTGAGAGAAATAAGAATCATCATTAATATTGATAATTCCCATTACTTTAACATTTATTGCCATTTTATTTATAAAGATTAACTTTGTAAAGTTATACAAAATTATACTTTATTTTTATGTTGATAGTACTTGAAGGACTGGATGGCTCAGGTAAATCCACACAAGTTAAAATGCTTACCAGCTACCTAAAAAATCGTGGAATAAAAACTAATTATCTCCATTTTCCGAGGTTTGACGCTCCTGTTTTTGGAGAATTGATAGCAAAATTTCTCAGAGGAGATTTCGGATCCATTGATCAGGTACATCCTCAACTTGTCGCTCTGCTTTTTGCAGAGGATAGAAAAAATGCTTCTAAAAAGATTAATAACTGGCTGGTAAACAACCATTGCGTCATTCTTGACAGATATGTATATTCAAACGTTGCTTTTCAATGTTCCAAATTGAAAAATCAAGATGAGATAAATTCACTAAGAGAATGGATTTTAGCCACCGAATATAATCAATTTGCCATACCAAAACCTAATCTTAACCTATTTTTAGATGTTCCTATCAAATTTGTGGATAGTAAACTTAAAAACGCTAGAAATGGAAATGATAGAGCATATTTAGAGGGAAGGCCTGATATTCACGAATCGAACATTAATTTTCAACTCAAAGTAAGAGATATCTATATGGAACAATGCAATAAAGACAAAAATTTTATAAGAATTGACTGTTCTGATAAATCAGGAGATATGCTCACTACAAATAATATTTTTGAAAAAATAAAAAATGAAGTAGAAAAAATAATATGAAATTATTAAGGGCTATATGTAGATTTGTTTTTGGATTAACTTTTATCTTTTCTGGATTTCTTAAATTTATTGATCCGGTTGGTACTGGTTTGCTCATTAAGGAATATTTAACAATATTTCACCTTGGCTTTCTTGATTTTTCTTCAATTTTTGTAGGAGTACTGCTTTCAAGCCTGGAATTTATTATCGGAGTATCTATATTGCTGGGATTAAGAATAAAAATTGCCTCAAAAATTGCTCTTTTCTTCATATCATTTTTTACCATATTGACATTGTATCTGGCCTTATTTAACCCTATTAGTGACTGTGGATGTTTTGGAGAAGCAATTCATTTAACCAATTGGGAAACGTTCTTAAAAAATATCGTTCTTTTCTTGTGTTCGCTTTTAATATACGTACAGAGAGATAAATTCATTCCAATTGCTCCAAAATATATTGAATGGACATTTGTAATTATATATTGGTTCATTGCTGTTTTTATCGCTGTGCAAACCATTATTACTCTACCACATAGTGATTTTACTGCATTTAAGGTGGGAACAGACCTTAAAGAGTTGAAAAATACGGAAGAAGTACATTATGAAACCGTATTTATCTATTCAAAAGACGGTAAAAACTCGGAATTTGATTTGGAAGAACTTCCAGACTCAACATGGCAATATATAGAGTCAAAAACCAAACTGATTTCAGGTTCAACAGAAAATGCCGGAATTGATTTGGCTATTTCAGATAAAAATGGAAAATACTGTACGGAAATACTTTATAAAGACACTTCTTTAGTTGCAGCTATTGTATATGATATGGGAAAAACTTCCAAAAAGACATGGAAACGGATTTCCGATTTAGATAAAGAACTAAACAAAAACGGAAGAAAAATAATAGTTATAACAAGCACTTCTGCCGAAAATATACCTGACTCTCTAAATTATAATTTTTTATTCTCGGATTATAAAACTTTACTCACATTGAACCGCTCTAATGGTGGAGTAGTTTACTTTGATAAAGGTTATGTAATAAGAAAATGGCCATCAATCAATTTGCCGGTGAACCAGATTAATAATATTTTATCTGAAGATTCTGAAGTGATTTTACTTAAAAGTTCAATAAAAGAAAAACTTTTTATAAATATATCTTTGGGAACTATAATATTTCTTATAATGATGATGAGATACATTTGCAGAATCTCCTACAAACATAAGAAACCAAAGACTACGAGTAATTTACAAAATATTTTGTAACCTTCTCACAATATGTTTTTGAAACAGGAATATCAGCCACATTTTCTCTGCCGAATTCAATATAAATACCATCTTTGCCTTTACGTATAATATTCACCTGATCGAAATTAACCATAAACGAACGATGGCATCTGAGAATATTGGACTCATCAAAAGCATCTTCCATCGCTTTTAGAGTATTTCTGAGAAGGAATTTTGCAACTGACCCCTTGTTTAAATACCATATACATACATAGTTATCAGCAGATTCAATATAAAACAGACTCTCCTTCTTTATAGAAAGTCTCAATTCCCCTTTTTCATCATAAAAAGATAATATATTCGGGCCTCCCTGTTCATCCTGAACCTCCTTAATATGCTTTAATTGCTTTGATTTTTCCTGCATGGAAAGATAAAGAAGAGACATGGCATATGGAATAAGTAAGACAAGTGCAGTATTTTTTGTGGATATTTTTAGAACTTCCAAAGTTGATTGTTCGGGCTCAATCGCCAAAGATAATATTGTATATACTACCGACATGACAATTATTTCAGCCACAATCCAGACACCGAATGCCCAATATTGTATTACATGCTTCTTTCCATAATAATACATTATTATTCTGCTTAAAACAACTATCAGAACACCTGTCAATATCAACAGACTGGAATATACAAAATACATAAATTCAGATACTGCATACCAATCTGCAGAACTAAACGGCTTATATATGTTTATAAAAACAAGCGCAAACAAAGAAGTAAAGATAACCATCCCAATGATGCTTGTTTTCTTGTATATATAACCGGGTATCAATTTATTAAAAAATTCCATAAGCATTTTTTATAAAAACTCTAAAGACAAAAATAAGAGTAAATTGACAAATAGTACTCAATACTTGAAAAAATTTTATCCCTCGATTGGGATTTTTATCCCTAATTATTATCATTTGCCCCACACCGATTATGCCAGCACCTTTTTCTTGACAAAGATAAATCTTCATTGTTCATTTGTCGAAAATAAAAAGATTATGGATTTGGCAATCAGAACGCAAGAATTAAAAAGTATCTTCTCTTACAACAATAAAGTTGAACTGATAGAGGATAAATTAGAAATTCTGCCTTTCACATTCTCACAGAAGAATGGAGAAAAAGAGGTGCAGGTTTTTCAGAATTCTGCACCTACTACAGGGTTTTGTTCAACCAGGGACAGTAATATTGAAGAAAATATCGATTTCCAATACAATATATTTGCACCAAAAGGAACACACAAATCTAAAAAAGGAATACTATTATTGCACGGTCTAAATGAACGTTCATGGGAAAAATATCTGCCTTGGGCAGAAAAGCTATGCAAAAATACCGGACAGCCGGTAATACTCTTCCCTATCGCTTTTCATATGAACAGAACACCTGGAACATGGTACAATCCAAGAAGCATTATGCCATGGTTAGAAAAAAGAAAATCTGAATATACTGAGCTATGCAATTCAAGTTTTGTAAATGTTGCACTCAGTTCAAGGCTCTCAGATAGTCCACTGAGATTTTATGTTTCTGGAAGAGAATCATTATTCAATATTGTACAGCTTTTGAATGATATTCGTAATGGAGAACATCCTCTTTTTGCAGAAGAGGCCACAATAAACGTGTTTGGGTATTCAATTGGAGCTTTACTTTCACAAGTTCTTATGCTTTCCAACCCGGAAAATTTGTTTGACAACTCAAAATTCTTTCTCTTTTGCGGAGGATCAATTTTTGAAAAGATGAATGGAAGTGCAAGGGAAATTATGGATAAGGAAGCTTATGACAAAATATACAAATACTATACAACCGGATTCAATTTTAAAGAAGATTATATTGAACATGCATTTCAATCAATGGTAAACACTTGCTCTTACCAACAAGAAAGAGAAACATTTTTTGAAAAAGCAAAAAACAAAATTAAAGCTATAACTCTCAAAAAGGATGTTGTAATCCCTACTATTGGCGCGATTGAAGCTTTTGGAAAAAAAACAAGTAACATAATACTGGAAGAAACAGACTTTCCTTTTGAATATTGTCACCAAAACCCATTCCCTTTGAATAAAAAAATAGCTCCCGAATTACTTTCGAGAGCCTTTTTAAGCATATTCAATTCAGCTGCAGCATTTATAGGGTAGCATATTTTTTACCATACTCAAGCTGTTGTTGCAAAAAATCGTCAAAATAGACAAGATTATAGTCGACAATTTTGCCATTCTTTTCAACCGGAACAATTTCAGGATTTATAAAGCCACGATACGGCTTCAGATCAAGAGTGGCATATCTCTCTCTTACCTCTTTATGCAAAGCAGGATCAATATTGACAGCATATTTTTCAATAAGATTCTTACCTGCTTCAAAATCTCCTTCAGATTTAATACGTTGTATCTCACCCAACATTTGTCCGAATAGGTCTCTTAACTTTTCGAAATCATTAATCACGAAATATGTTTTCCCGTCTCTGACTCTTTTTTCGATTATGTTCTCATTTTTACCTTTTTCAAAACACCATTCTGCAATAAGTTTACGACATTGCATATGCGCTTGAGTATTAGTCTTCCCCAATTCAACTCTTGTAAATTGAGTGAATAATCCGTTTCGTATATAATTAATATACTCTGCTTTATATGCATTTGGATTATCCAATATACCTAATTCAATCATCTTTGGATCAGCAAGATAGTATAGAGCAAACAAATCTGCACGTGACTCCTCAAGAGCAGAGCTATACTCTTTCAGAGCACTCGGTGAAACACCTTCCAAAAGTTGACCTGAACCATGTCCTAGACATTCATGCAAATCAGTATGTAAGTCTCCTGTTACACTTCCGTACTTTTTAATAAGATCTATTTCCGCCTGATCCCAGGCAAACTCTGTAAGAATACTCTTAGGTCTCTGATTTGAAGCTTCATCATAAGCAGCAGATATGTTGGCGATAGTTACCGATTTTGATCCATATTCTTTTCTTATCCAATCAGCATTTGGAAGATTAATTCCTATGGCGGTGGCAGGATAACTGTCTCCAGCGATACATACAACGTTTATCACCTTTGCAGATACACCTTTTACCTTTTCTTTTCTAAAACGAGGATCTATTGGAGAATTGTCTTCAAACCATTGGGCATTACTACTTATTATACTTGTCCTCTTTGAAGCAACAATATCACGGAAGTTTACAACACTTTCCCAAGTGGCTTTTCTTCCAAGCGGGTCGTTGTAATCCTCGACAAAACCGTTCACAAAATCCACATCAGATTCTGTATCCTTAACCCAACTTACATTATATTTGTCCCAAAGTTTAAGATCACCTGTTTTGTAATAATCGATGAGTTCAGTGATATAATTTTTCTGGATATCATTTTCGGCGACAGCTTTAGCTTTTTCAAGGTGAGAAATAATAACATTCAGAGCAGATCCGTATAATCCACCTACTTTATATACCTCTTCTGAAATAGTATTTCCATTTTTTACAAGCTTGCTATTCAATCCATAAGAAACAGGGCAAGTGTCTTTAGGATTCTCCTTCGCGTCATAAAACTTAACGGCTTCTTCCTTTGTCACTCCATCATAAAAATTAACCGAAGATGCAAGAAGAAGGTCTTCTTTATCTCCCTGATACTTCCTTTGAAAATATAATTCCGGATTAAAAATTATTGGGATAAGCTCCTCTATCTTAGCCTCATCTCCTACCTCACTCATCAATGATTCAAAATATTCCTGAGAACAAGCAGGCAGTATTTTATCTTCTGCATAATGATGATGAATACCGTTACTGAAAAACACACGTTTTGCATATACAAGAAAATCTTTGTATTGCATGGATTCCTTGTCCCCCTTATAATTTTCAATGATATTTTCCAGCACCTTTCTGATTTTAAGATTATACTTAAAATTTTGATCCCATATAATATCACGTCCGGCTTTAGCGGCCTCACTGAGGTGATATAGATACTCTTTTTGGCCAAGAGTTAACTTGTCCCAACCGGGAACCTGATAACGCAAAACTTCTATGTCTGCAAATTCATCTACAGAATACTTAAACTCCACCTCTTTTTCGGAGCATGAAGAAAGCATAAATCCAAGTCCAGATACTAATAACATAATTTTTATAAATCTCATAATACTCTTTTTATTTGCAAATATAGAAATAAAAATTTTTATTATTTGGCTGATATATGATACTTTTGCACGCGTTTATCATTATATATATGGGAAAAGGACTCAGTACAATTTTATTGCTGCTTGTGTCAAACAGCTTCATGACTTTGGCTTGGTATGGCCATCTTAAATTCGGCACCGGAAAATTTCTCTCAAAATGGGGGCTGTTCGGAATAATTATTATCAGTTGGTTAATTGCTTTTTTTGAATATTGTGCACAAGTACCTGCCAATAGAATTGGATACAAAGGCTATGGGGGTCCTTTTACACTGATGCAACTTAAAGTTATTCAAGAAGTTATAACACTGACTGTTTTTATTATATTTTCAACTATTTTTTTCAAGACAGAAGCAATAAGGTACAATCATATACTTGCCTTTATATTTATGATTTTGGCTGTATATTTCATTTTTAAAAATTAAACAGCCTATTTTTTTTATATTTGTACTAATGAAGCATATAAGAAAATATCTATTTTATATTATGGCTATCGCCATATTTGGTCAATTTATTACGAGCTGTGTATGCCTTGAAGAAAAAACTAATAGACGTTCTATTCTTTTTTATGTTGCGGGCAACAATAGTCTGAGCAGTTATGCCGAGGATAATCTTGCTTCATTGTGTTTGGGTTATATGCCTGAAGGTGGCGATGATGATGATGTTCTTCTTGTTTATTACCATACATTGACCTCTAATCCATATTTATGCAGATACTATAAAGATGCCGACGGAAAAGTTGTACAGGAAATGATAGTCACATATGATATGAATCAGAATTCTGCTGACGCCTCAGTATTTTCACAAGTACTATCCGATGCTGAACAAGCATTCCCTGCAGATAGCCACGGCCTTATATTATGGTCACATGGTAATGGATGGCTTCCTGAAGGATATTATTCAAATCCTGTAGATAAAATTGCAGGCTCTACAGAGTATTCTACCAATTTAGATGACCCATACTTGCACCTCGTAAAATCTGACTACGTCAAGAGCTTTGGAGAAAACAATGGTAGTGAAATAGAAATAACCGACCTTGCAGCAGCTCTTAAACAACATTATGAGTTCATTATTTTTGATTGTTGTCTTATGGGAGGAATAGAAGTTGCATATGAATTGAAAGACAAATGTGATTATCTTGTTTTCTCTCAAACAGAAATACTTGCCGAAGGTTTTCCTTATGATATTATTATGGATCCTCTATTTAACACACCTGAAACTGAAAGAGAAAGTGCCATGATCAAAATAAGTCAATCATATTTTGATTTATATTATTACCAAACAGGCATTTATCAATCCGCGACCATTTCAGTTGTAAAAACCTCAGCTCTGAAACAACTTGCAAACAGTTGCAATAAAATCTTTAATAATAACAGGGATAAAATGGAGTTTGTTGATCCTTCGGAAGTACAGGGTTATTTTCGTTTTAACAAAAATTGGTTCTACGATATTGATGATTATATCTCAAGAATAGCATCTGAAAGCGAATATAATTCATTCACATCCGCCCTTAACAATGCGGTAATATTCAAAGCTGCAACAAATTATTTTCTTAATTTGGAAATAACAAAATATTCGGGACTCAGCACTTACATACAAAATCCCGAATATGAATATCTGAACAATTTCTATAAGACACTCAAGTGGAACATAGCCACAGGAATGGTTGAATAGTTATTATTTTTTACCTGCTTCAGATTCAATTACTTCTTTAAATTTTGAAGCTGGCGCATTACAAATAGGACATCTTTCTGGCGGTTCAGTACCCTCATGTATATAACCACATACAGTGCATATAAATTTCTTTTTCATATTTATTTATAATAATTATTATTTAATACGAATTTAAATATAAAAAATAAATTTCCAAAAAAAGAATGAAATAATCAGAAAAAGTTTTTATTCATCGGTTTACAATTATTTTTTGTATTTTTGCACCCTACTAAAAAGTATTCTTTTTGGTGCAATGGGGTCCGGAAGGTCCGGACTGAGTAACACATTTTTAATTAATTAAAATGAAAGAAATTATTATCCAAGGTGAAACCAGAATTACCGGTAAAAAAGCAGATGTAAATAACATTCGCAAAGAAGAGAAAGTACCATGTATCTTATACGGTCAAGGAGTAAAAAATATATCTTTTTCTGTTGACAAAAAAGTTCTGAGAGAGATTACTCACACTCCAAATTCTTACATCATCAATCTGGAAATAGATGGTAAAAAATATTTGGCTGTATTTCACCAAATCCAGTATCATCCAGTAACAGACGAAGCCCTACATGTTGATTTTCTTGCCATTTCCGATAAAAAGCCTGTAGTAATAGAAATTCCTATCAATATTTTTGGTAACTCTGACGGTGTAAAACAAGGTGGTAAATTAATGGTAAGCACTCGTAAACTTCGCGTTTCAGGAATGCTTGATAAACTTCCGGATAACCTTCCTATTGACATTACCGAGCTAAAACTTGGCAAACAAATTATCGCCGGTGAATTATCCTATGAAGGGATACAAATTATCAGTCCCAAAAGTACTATCATTTGCTCAGTTAGGATGACACGCGCAGCTATTGGCGCTGCTGCTACAGCAGAAAGCTAGTAATCAATCTTCTCGGGTATGAATTATTTAATTGTAGGATTGGGCAATATCGGTGCTGAATATAGCAATACCCGTCATAATATAGGATTTATGGTGTTAGATGCTTGGACAAAAGCATCTAACACTTTATTTACTAGCAACCGCTACGGATCAATTGCTGAAATATCCTATAAAGGGAGAAAGTTTATTCTTTTGAAACCATCTACATATATGAATCTTAGTGGAAAAGCTGTTAATTATTGGTTACAGCAGACTAAAATTCCTATAGAAAATCTTTTAGTAGTACTGGATGATTTGGCCCTCCCATTTGGAACATTACGAATGCGCAAAAAAGGGAGTGATGGAGGCCATAACGGACTAAAGAATATTAATTTAACACTAAACACAGATCAATATTCTCGTCTGCGCATAGGAATAGGAGATAAATTCAGACAAGGAGGCCAAGTGGACTATGTGCTTGGAAAACTTAGTCCGGAAGAAGAAAAAGAGCTACCGTTTACCTTAGATAAGGCTATTGAAGCTGTCAAAACTTTTGGTACCGCCGGGATTGACCAGGCAATGACTCAATTCAATCAATCTTCCAAAAAAGAAGAATAAAGATCATCCATTTTTCTTCTATCTTTCTTAGTAGGTCTTCCTGATCCCCTGTCTCTTTTAAGGGTAAAGGTTTCTAATGGTGCGCTCAATTTATCCAATTCTTCTTTCGGCGTTATATTTTCCGCATAATCTTCAACTGATTTTGCACTTTGCCGTTTATCTACAGGGACTATAACCCTGTAACTGAAACGTATAGCACCTTTCCTGACAATAATAATATCTCCTTCTTTTATTTCCCTAGATGACTTGGCAGAAATCTGATTAATAGTTACCCTTCCACTTTTACACGCCTCAGTAGCATCAGCACGAGTTTTAAAAACACGTATTGACCACAAGTATTTATCCAGTCTTACCCCTGTACTTTCCATATTTCTAGTGATGATGATGATCTCCATTACCACAATCATGATGTTCATGATCATCAGATTGCTCTTCCACATTTTCTATATATGGATCTTTTTCTTCAGCAATATTCTTTATATGTACTTCCAGCAAATTTGTATTCCTCTCTCTGGGTGAAATATAAAAATCATCAAAAGAAGCCGGAATGAGAACGGTTTCACCTTTTTTTAAATTAATGGTATCACTCTTATCAGAAATAGTATATTGAATAGTAGCAGAACCTTCCGTACAAATATACAAAATGAAACTGTTGAACTCTTCCGTATAAATATGATAAGTATCTGTTAGTTCAATATTATTTATAGTAAAGTGACGACAATCAACAATCTCTTTTATCCCAGTCACTGCTCTCAGGTAACATGTTTTATCATCATATTTTTTGTAATCAATACAATCAATCGCCTCTTCAAGATGCATTTGCCTTGCTGTGGCAGGATTATGCTCCCTACCCCAGTCGTATAATCTAAATGTAAGATCTGACGCTTCCTGAATCTCGGCTATCACCAACCCTCCACCTGCCGCATGAACAGTTCCAGCCTCAATAAAAAAACAATCTCCTTTTTTAGGTTTATACACATTAAGCAATTCTTCCACGGTCTGATTATTACATTTTTCATAAAATTCAGATGCGGAAGTTTCTTTTTTGAAACCCATATAAACCTTTGCATCTTCCTCTGCCTCCATAACATACCAGAATTCAGTTTTCCCATATGAATAATATCTTTCAAAAGCAGTTTTATCATCAGGATGTACCTGAACAGAGATCATTTCATTAATATCAAGTATTTTCACTATCAAAGGGAACTGAATGTTGAAATATTGATATATCTCATCACCAAGAAGATCTCCCATATAAGTTTCTATAACTTCATTGATATCATTTTCCTCCAGAAAACCGTTACTTATAACAGAACTTTGATCATCAATGTCAAACAACTCCCAGCTTTCACCAATATGTTCTTTGTCCAGAGAGTTCTGTTCTTCTTCGAATATTTCTTTATTATATTTTTTTACCAGTTTATTTCCGCCCCAGACTCTATATTTCAGAACCGGATTAAATTTAAGTGGATATAATTTTTTCATTTTTTGAAGTATATTTTTTAATAATAAATATCAAGACTATGACAATAACCAATGAAGCCACATATAACGGTATATATATAGAAGAAGGCAAAATATCAATAAGAGACTCATCAACATCCACATCTGAATACAATTTGGAAGAAATGATAGCAAATCCGTTGTTCACAAAATGCAAAAATATCGTTGCCCAAATAGATCTCGTTCTATAATAAATCCAACCAAAAAAACATCCCAGAACAAATGCTGGTATTGCTTGCCATGGGTTTAAATGAATAATAGCAAAAATAGCCGCTGACCAACAAATTGCCTTTACGGGAGACATCCTGGTTAAAAGCCCCCTCAGAATAATGCCCCTGCATAAAAATTCCTCACAGAGTGGAGCAAGCAGACATGCAGATACAAATGTATCTAATGTATTAGAACCGTAGAACGCTTTTTCAAATATTGCCTTAATAGAATCAGGCATAGGTATAAAACTGGTTAGAGGTTCCGTCAAAATACCAAGTGGAAATACACAAGCGCCAATAACCACAAAAAACAATATCGGATTCATCTTCCCAAAATCAGGAGCATTCAATTTAATAGAAACTTCCTTCCTGCGCCATGACATATTTGCCATAAAATACATCCACAAAAAAAGAGGAAGCATCATCAACACATAACTCACTGATTCAAGATCAAATATTGTTGGTTCTGATGTCATATAAGAAGCAATCATCTTAGGTGCCGCTGAAAACAAAGCACCAAATAAGACAAGAACAGCTACTAAAATCCAACTTTCTCCTAATGTCGGCAAGAAATATTTAAACCTACTACCTTTCATTTTAAAGTATCCTTTTATTATCGCACAAAATTACATAATTTTGCTACAAGATAGAATTTGAATATGCCTTCATCAAAAAAGAATAATCCATTTAATAAAATTCATGATTTTTTTCATGAATTAAATATAAAAATTCAAAGTCTCTACACAAAAAGGATTTGGCGTATTTTACTGAATAAATATACTTTAGTAACTATTTTCTTCTTAGTATTGATAGGATTTGTTGACAGAAATAATGTAATTCAATTGACAAAAACATTATTCAGAATAAATCAGCAGCAAGAACAACAGATATATTATAAGAATGAGATAAAAATCACTGAAGAAAAGTTGAACCTGCTTCGTTCCAATAGAGATTCTTTAGAAAAATTTGCCAGAGAACAATACTTTTTTCTAGAAGATAGTGAAGACGTCTTTATACTTGAAGAACCTAAATAATAGGTGGTTCCTCATCTGAATAATCATCAAGTCGGTTTGACCATAAATATTTTTTCGTTTCTTTTACAGTAACCCCAGAGAGTAGGATTAATGCTATTAGATTAGGAATTGCCATAAGTGCATTCATCACATCAGCAATATTCCAAACTAAAGATAAACCCATTATTGAACCTATATAAACGGCTATTATCCATAATACTCTATATGTTATAATCATAATTTTACGTACATGGCTATTTTTTCCTGCAAGATATTCTATTGCACGCTCTCCATAATATGACCAACCTAAGATTGTAGAGAAAGCAAAGGTCACAATACCCACAGATAATATAATCGGACCAAATATAGGAATTTTATCAAATGCCGCTTTAGTTAAAGCAGCACCTTGGGTACTGTCAATTTCGGGGTAAGCAATGATGGTACTTACCAGAACCAGGCCAGTTAATGCACATACGACTACGGTATCCCAGAAAGTTCCGGTAGATGAAACCAGTGCCTGACGTACTGGATTCCTTGTCTGAGCAGCAGCAGCCACAATTGGTGCGGAACCCAATCCTGATTCATTTGAGAACAGACCTCTGGCTATGCCGAAACGAGCAGCCATCATGACACTCGTACCAATAAATCCACCCCCGGCAGCACGGACAGAAAAAGCAGAATTAAATATTTCAGAAACAGCATCCCCTAAGAAACTCCAATTCATGCCCAAAATTATGAGGCACCCCAATATGTAAAAAACGGCCATAAAAGGAACAAGCGTTGAACATACTTTAGCAATTCCTTTTACTCCAAAAATTATAACCAGTGCTACAAACAATGAAAGTATAGCCCCAATCCAATAAACTGAAATACCATAAGTCTCATTTATCAACATCGATATGGAATTCGCCTGAACAGTGTTACCTATTCCAAAAGCAGCAATTGCCGTAAAAATACAAAAGAGGACTGCCAACCATTTCATTTTTAGTCCTCTTTCAAGAGCGTACATAGGCCCTCCCAACATCGTACCTTTCTTAGTTTGAACTCTGTACTTTACTGCCAACAAACCTTCAGAATACTTGGTTGCAATGCCGAATACCCCTGTCAGCCAACACCACAATACAGCTCCTGGCCCACCAAGTGCAACTGCAGTCGCAACACCAACAATATTACCTGTGCCTATTGTGGCAGCTAAAGCCGTTGCAAGAGCCCCAAATTGACTTACATCTCCTTTGGAATCCTTATCCTTGGTTACCGACAATTTTATCGCTTTAAAAATTTTTAATTGGGGAAAACGAAGTCTTATCGTTAAGAAAATATGGGTACCCAAAAGAAGAGTAATCATAGGCCAACCCCATAAAACAGAAGAAATTTTTGTTACAATTTCTGAAATAAATTCCATAGAATATAAATTATAGTATTTGTTCTTGAATAATATTTGAAGTACGTTTCATATCTTTGCAAATAAAGTTAATTTTTTTTATATAAACTACATAATATGAAACCATCATCCTTTAAAAAAATGTTAATTTTCACCACTTACTTTGCAATTATGTTATTTTCCGGCAGTAGTTGTGAAAAAATAGAGGAACCTGATCCATCAATTACAGATGCCGACTATAATGCAAAAGTATATCTTAAAAAAGAATATATGGATGTATACTATTATTGGTATAAAGATGTTCCGACAGGAGTTGATGTCACAAAATATGACATATACGACTATTTTGACGCTTTACTTTATTCAAAAGACAGATGGAGCTGGATGATGAATAAGGATGACTATGTTTCATCGGAAACCGGCGTGGTTTCAGGGACATATGGTGCAAGTATTTCACAACCTATTGAATATTATAATGATTATGAAATAAAAGTTCGATATGTCTATCCTGATTCCCCTTTTGCAAAAGAGGGTGTGACCAGAGGATGGACTCTTACCCATATTGCCGGTACTGGCGTAATGGATTTGATCAAAGCAGAAACATTCGACACACAATATTCTACATCTCCGCAAACATTCACTTTCAGAGATTTACTTGGTGCAAATCACACATTTACTGTATCAGCTGCTACTTCGCTGAGCACAAGGTCATATCTTAGTGTTCAGGTATTTGATAACGACGATTATGAAGGATTAACAGCCCCGGTAGGATATTTCAATTATCTCTCATTCAAGGCCGGAATGTTGGAAGACATAGATAACGCCATGGCCACATTCAGTTCTGCCGGAATAAAAAATCTCATCCTTGACCTCAGATATAATGGCGGCGGTGATAGTAGAGCCAGTCAATTACTTGTAAACTATTTGGCTCCAAAATCAGCAGATAATGAAGTATATGTAAAAAGGACACATAATGACAAACTTTCCAGTCATGATGTAAGCTCTAAGATAAGCAGAAGTACAGGCTCACTTAACCTCGATAATCTATATGTCATAACAGGGCACGGTAGTGCTTCCGCAAGCGAAATGGTACTGAACGGATTAAAACCGCTTATGAATGTAATTAATGTAGGTGATACAACTTACGGCAAACCTAATGGAATGTATGTTTTGTTCTATCCTGGAGATGATGCTTCATATGTAAAATATGATAAAGAAGACTATACCGACCTAAAATATGTATTTCTCCCAATTTGTTTTTACAATTCAAACAAATTAGGAGAAAACATTCCTGATGATGGATTTGTCCCGGTAAATTACAGACCTGACGATTTGTATCATGACTTCACCGTTAATGAAGATAATATAAAGGCATGCCTCAATCACATAGTTAACAATACATATCCTAACCTTCCTGCCAAAACGAAAGCAATCACTAAACCTTCAGGTAGAAAAATATCATTATCAGAAGAGGATATAAATCCTAATTACGGAGTCTATACTGTACCAAAAAGATAGCTTTATTCCCAACATCCTTCCCTTGAAAGAAGGTGATTAAGATTTGCTACATTATAAACAATTATTGCATTAACAATAGCAGAATGTTTCTGATATTCAGGAATACTTTTGTTGTAGAGATCTCTTTCCGTGTGCCATATTTCTCTGTAATTAAAGTCATAGCCCTTTGTATCCGACAAATCTATACTAATTGTGGGAACACCATTCATGGCAAAATACGCATAATCAGATCCACCTGCTTTTTCAGGTTTCTTCATAGTCTTTGTGCGTTTATTTACAGTAAAAGGAAAATCCGGATTAATGTTATTTATTGCTTTACATATTTTAGTAAAATCATCATACATTTCAGGAGGAACTGTTATTCCTGTACAAACTGTTGGACCACCATCCCTATTGAACACGTTAGAAATATTTACAAGTTCATCCATATGGTTCTCTACCCAATATTTAGAGCCAAGAAGTCCAGCCTCCTCTCCTGTCCACAGACAGAAAAGAATAGTCCGCTTGGGATGCCCTCCTGCTGCCATAATCAACCTGGCAGTTTCCATCGTAACAGAAGACCCGGATCCACAATCCACACCTCCTGTAGCAACATCATATGAGTCAAGATGACTGCCGACAACCACATATTCATTCGGATATTCACTACCTTCCAAAACACCTATTATATTCCTATATTTAACAGGGCCCATTTTAAAATGATTGCGAATATCAAACTCCAATAAAAAATATTCTCTTTCATGAATTTTTTTCTCAATAATCTTATATTGATCTTCATCCAATTTTATTTCAGGCACGTCAGGAAGCGAATCGAATGTCATTGTACTATAATGTTTTTTATCATACAACACTCTAATCGGAGAAGGCGCAGATTGAATAAATCCAAGTGCACCGGCTTCAACCATCTCTTTTCTGAAAAGAGTACTATCAATAGGCCATCCTTCACTTTTTCCAGGAATAAGGACCCATGCCCCATCAAACGTCTTTTTCATTTTCAAAAAGGAAGCAGTATCATTTGGAGCAATAACAGCATGCCCTCTCTGCACCCCTTTTGTTCCTGAAGTATAAGTAGGAGTAGCAAAATGAAGAATCATACCATCCTCACTCAACATTCTTCCGAACCAAGGACCCCTGTTGAAACCTGTCTTCACTTCACCCACATCTTCAACAATTACCTTCAAACCCCATTTTTTAAATGTATATATAGCCCATTCTTCTGCATTAATCAATGCATCTGATCCTATGAAACGCCCACCTATCCTGTTTGTAAGTATATCAAGATGATCCATTACCTGATTGTCAGAATTCCCGATTTCAATAATTTTTTTGACTACTTTTTCATTTTGAGCAACGATGGTAAACGTGCTACACAACAATAAAACTAATAAAATAAAAACTCTTTTCATATGATAAATAGGTTAAAATAAAGTTACAATATTAGTAGTGAACAATTTTACAGCAATAGCCAGAAGAATTAGCCCGAAGAATTTTCTTAAAACAAATATTGCCCCTTTGCCCAACGCCTTTTCCACAAAATTGATATTAGAAAGGACAAAATATACGACAAGCATATTAAGGACAAGAGCTATAATTATATTTATTGTTGCATATTCCGCTCTGATAGTCAAAAGTGTTGTCAATGTTCCTGTACCGGCAATAAGCGGAAAAATAACAGGTACAAGTGTAACAGAGTTGCTTGGCCCATCATTTTTAAAAATCTCCACTCCAAAAATCATTTCAATAGCCAAAACCAGAATAATCAAAGAACCGGCAACAGCAAATGAAGATATATCAACGCCAAACAGGGAAAGTATCATTTCTCCAAGAAATAGAAATACAATACAAATTATGAAAGAATATATTGTTGCTTTCGGCGAACTTATGTTTTTCCCTTTAGATTTTAAATCTAAAATAATGGGAACTGATCCTGTAATATCGATCACGGCAAATAGCACCATAAAAGTGCTGACAATTTCTTTAAAATTAATCTTCCAATCCATTTCAATGCAGATTTATTCACTACAAATCTACCATTTTTTGTGCAAAAATTTTGTTTTTTTTAAAAATCTAATTATCTTTCGCAAAGAAAGCTACACACTAAACCGATATACTAACATGAAAAAACTTATTGACGAAATTAAAGCCGAAATTGATGTTTTTACGAAGAACGCTGACGCTCAGCTTGTTAAAGGTAACAAAGCTGCAGGAACACGCGCTAGGAAAGCTGCTTTGAACCTTAGCAAAATGATGAAAGAGTTCAGAAAAGTTTCTGTAGAATCTTCAAAATAACATTATTTCGTGTTGAAATTTTAAGAGGTTTTTTTAAAAAACCTCTTTTTTATTTTAAAAACCTATGGCACCGGTACAATCACACCGGTTTTTTGAAGTTCATTCCATAGCCAGTAATTTTTGGAAGTCTGCTGGACAATTAAAAATTTTACAACAAGGATAGTTATTTCCCCATCTTCCAAACGGTATGTTATCTTGCAAACCACATCATCGGAATATTCTGACATACTTACATAATTTATATGTAAATACTCCTCCTGATTATCCATCTGTATTCTAAAAGTCTTACGAATTGCATTTGTGGATTTTTGAAATGTATTTTCATCATATTTTAATGCACAAATTCCTTTAATATATAATCCTACATCTTCCGCTGCGATAAACGACTTTTTCTCCTCAGATATTTCCGGGTCAGGGACCACAGGTACAACTGGAGGAATAACAGGATCATCACACGATGCTGCAATAAAAACAGATACGACAAACATAGAAATCGCAAATCTGAATATAAATCTAATATGCCTAATTGTCTTTTCCACTCTGACTTATATTTACCTGTAATGTTTTTTCCAATTGTTCCTGTGACCCGTCAGGATAAAATATATCAGCTTTTATCACATATTTTCCCGCATTATTCAAATTCAATATATTAGAACTATATTCTGTACCATTTACATACCATACTATTTTATCAACTGCTTCAACAAGGTTTAATATGCGAAGATGAATTGAGTTTCCTACCTGATATGATTTATCCGCCTCAGCTATCAAAGGAAAGCTTGATACTCTTTTTGTAGTCTCAAACTCTATATAATATTTTTTCCCTGTAACAATACCTGTAGAAAAAAAAATTTCACAATAATACTCTTCTCCAGGAGAAAGGTTTGTAAAAGTATATTTCAAAGTATTTGTAACAATAGTATCAGCATATACATTCTTCTTTAGCCCCCAGACAATATTCCAGTTACCGATCTTCTCCTTATCCACACTCCACTCAAGTACCGCGTCCGTCTGAAAAGTTTCAATTGAATAACCTGTTATTTGAGGTGTGTCCCAACTATCATCTTTTACAGCAGTAAAAGACATATAACTTTGTCCCAACAATATATCTTTCAGTCCCATCCCTATTCCATTCCCTGCCCATTCTACTATAGGAAAATTCACAGAAGAGTGAATGGTGGTAACATTATTTTCCCCGGGGAAAAATGCATCTTTTGCCTGCAAAGCCTTTGTCCCTACTGCCGGAAAAAGAGCAGCGCATGGATGGTCTCCTGCACAATTGACAGCATCAGTTTCCCAGCGCATTCTAGCAGTCATTGAACCAGCCATATTTGTAGACTTGTCTACATGATAAATAAGCATCCCCTTACCACCAATATATTCATCCCATTTATTGCCATCCCTGTATTCAATTAAATAATATTCTTTATCCACAGAAGTTGGAAACTTATATGCCCTGTTTGAAGATTGTATTGAATAAATATACCTATTTTCATTTTCCACAGGAATAATTGTATAAAGCAAACCCAGCATCTCCCGTTCAACAGCATTAAAGTAAGGAGGAGTACGTCCCTTATTATTATAATTGCCCATATCCATTATTGAAGTGGTTCCGAAAAGTCCATTTGAAGTTTCCTCCGTAGATCCATTGGCATCATACATATCAAGAAGACCTAAAAAATGACAATATTCATGACATATTGTCCCTATTCCGGCAAAGTTAGTTCCTGATGCTTCTGAAAATTCAGAATAGCAAGAAAAGGTTGAAATCTTTACACCGTCAAAATAGAGTTGCTTTTCGGAGACATTCCATGTTTGCGGCCAAATGGTATTATCCCCCCCTCCTTCCGCCTCATTATGCCCGGCAAAAATAATATAAACATTATCAACCGCCCCATCGCCGTCATAATCATAATTGGAAAAATCAAGCCCGGCATTATCCGCAAGTGAGCAAGCCTCAGCAACCATATCCTTTACTCCGCTATCCAAACCATAAGAATTATTTTTCCCGTATTCCCTATAACCGGATGAAAGAGTAATAACATCCGAAACAACAAACTGTAAGTTGACATATGTTCCAATATTGTCTCTAAAATACTCTTTAACACTTCCTGTTGCACCATTTTCAGCATAGTAAGACTGATTAAAGAGATTAAATAACTTGTTTTTAATGTCGCTGGTAGCAAATTTTCTATCTGAAAATTGTACCGGAATAATGATTGTCTTTATATTTACATTAGCCTTGGTTACTATCAAATCTTTTATTGATTTCGCTCCGGTAGAAAAATCAAGTATCTTAGACAAGCGTATTTTTGAAACCACATCATTCGGTATGGATTTTGTGTGTCCAAGAGTTGAAGCCACACCTGCCCGTTTATCCGAAATGTTAAGTTCTCCTGAATTATAATCAGCATAGTAATAGAACCCATCAGCACCCTGGGCTATAATAAACCCATCTGCAGTTGTTTTATATGAAAAGAATTCATCACCGTAAATATTTATCAATAAAGAAGTTCCATCAGGCTGTTCTATGGCAACCGGGTAAGGATAACCCTTTACCGCATATACTGGAAAAGAGAAAAAAAACAATAATATTATTATACTTATCTGACGCATTCAGAGCCTTTACAATCTAAGATTAATGTACATAATTAATAAAAATAATTAACATACCAAAAAAACAAATTTAACTTTGTTCCATACAATCTTTACCCTTATGAACAAAACATCCCGATATAAATTTACAATAATTGTCCCTTTCTATAACGAAAGAGAAAATATATTTAACCTTGAAAAAAAATTAAACTCTTTCATAAGAGATTCTGCTACGATACCAACATGTGTTCTCTTTGTAAATGACGGCTCTAACGATGGTGGCGACGAACTTGCAAAAGAAGTGTGTGGCAGAAACGATGGATTCTTTTACCTTGAGTTAAAAAAGAACGGTGGTTTAAGCGGGGCACTGAAAGCAGGAATTGATAACTGCGAATCGGAATTGATAGGATATATTGATGCCGACCTTCAAACAGACCCTGAAGATTTCAATTTGCTGTTGAAGGAAATTGACGATTACTCTCTTGTCATAGGAATACGAACAGAAAGAAAAGATACTTTTGTTAAAAAGACATCATCCCTGATTGCAAACGGATTCCGCAGAATGATGACAAAAGATGGAGTTTCAGATACCGGATGCCCTTTAAAGGTCATGCATACATCTTATGCCAGAAAGGTTCCATTCTTCTCAGGAATGCATCGTTTCCTTCCGGCATTGTTTCTTATGATTGGAGGCAATATAAAACAAGTACCGGTAAAACACTATCCCCGTACTGCCGGAAAAGCAAAATACAATCTTTTTAACCGACTTGTGGGACCTTTGAAGGATTGTTTTGCATTCAGGTGGATGAAAAAACGCTACATAAATTACGAAATCAATAATACGACACTTTACTAATGGATAGTAACTGGTTTATTTATGCCTTAGGATTTATTGCTCAAGGACTATTTTCTGCGAGAATTTTAGTACAATGGATAATGTCCGAAAGGGCTAAAAAAGTAGTTTCTCCGACAATATTTTGGGTTATCAGTCTTGTTGCCTCATATCTGTTTTTTATTTATGGATGGCTAAGAGACGACTTCTCTATTATGTTGGGACAAGCAATTGTTTATTATGTCTACATTTGGAATCTGGGAGCAAAAGGAGTTTGGAAAAAAATGAAAGGTATTATCAGATGGAGTGTAGTTTCAATCCTTATCCTTACCCCTATCATTGGAATCGCACAAATGATCGATAGATGGGACATTGTATATGAAAGTCTTTTCAAAAACGAAAACATTCCTATGTGGCTTATTGTCTTTGGTTCTTTAGGACAAGTGATTTTTTCATTCAGATTTATTTATCAACTTATCTACTCGTCTCATAAGGGTGAATCTCTCCTTCCATCCGGATTTTGGATTATCAGCCTTGTCGGTTCAGTAATAATAATATCGTACGGAATTATAAGATTGGACCCAGTAATTATTTTGGGACAATCGGCCGGCCTCATCTCATACTCTCGGAATTTGATTTTATGGAAAAGAAACAACAAATAATTAGATTCTTAATCTATTTTATAATATTGATTCCTCTGATGCTATTCAGAGATATTACTCCAAACAATGAATTGAAGTACCTTAGCATAGCAGACGAAGCACTTCGTAACGGAAGCATATTTGCTTTTTTTAATCATGGGATTCAATATGCAGACAAACCCCCCTTGTATATATGGATTGTTATGCTTTTCAAAGTAATATTAGGCAAACACTCTACCTTCCTGCTTTCTCTCTTTTCCATAATACCGGCATTCATCACTATTGGGGTATTCAACCGCTGGTGTTCAAAACAGATGAGCAAAAATTACATAATTGCATCAGAACTTGCGTTGCTTACATCAGCATATTTTTTGGGTTCAGGATTGGTTTTAAGGATGGATATGCTTATGACGATGTTCATTACCTTAGCTATGTATACATTTTATAGGATATACACGGGAAATAATAGTATTAAACTGAAAATTTTATTTCCTGTATATATTTTTCTTGCAATCTTCACAAAAGGACCGGTGGGTTTTTTAGTACCATTTATATGTATTCCAGTATTCCTGATTATAAATAAAAAAATAAAAACCATAGGAAAATATTTCGGCTGGCAGACATGGACAATACTGATTATTTTATGTGGATTATGGTTTTGGGGTGTTTACCTTGATGGAGGTGGAGAATATCTTAACAACCTTCTCTTTCACCAGACAATTGACAGAGCAGTTGATTCTTTCCACCATAAGGAACCTTTTTATTATTATGGGATAGTAATATGGTATGCTATTTTTCCATGGTCGATATTGGTTATTGGAGTTATAGCAATCTCCCTGTTCAAAAAACAAAAAATGAGTGAGCTTACAAAATTCTTTATTTGCGTTGGAACAACAATAATAGTGATGATGTCATTTTTTAGTGCTAAAATTGTCATTTACATTTTACCTTGCTTTGGCTTTCTCACTTATGGAGCGTTCCTTCTGCTGGAGAACTCCCCTTACAGAAAATTTGCAGAAAAAGCACCGAAGGTAATAATAAACATTGCAGCATCCTTACTTTTAATCATAGGCATTTCCGGACTTTTTATAAAAAAATTCAATGACAGAATAGGATTCAAGAATGTTTGTGAAGAGGCAAAAATTGAAGCTCAAAAAGAAAAAATTAATAGATACGGCTACTGTGAGTTACGCAGCGGAGAAAATATGGATGTGTTTCTGGGGCAACAACTTGAAAAAATTTCTTCCGAAAATTTAAATGAAGTAAAATCAATTGTGGGTGATTCAAACGGAATTATTATTTTTGTAAAACAGGAAAAAAAAGTGATTTTTAAAGTATTAAAATAAAAAAATGACATTCTTAGTTACAGGTTGTGCGGGTTTTATAGGTTATTATATTACGAAAGTATTATGTAATGGCAAGAATCTAGTAATAGGTATTGACAACCTCAATAACTATTATGATACTAATCTTAAAATAGGCCGTCTGAAAGAATTAAAGAATTGTGCCGATTTTACTTTTTATAAACTTGACTTGTGTGATGAAGAGGGTATGGAATCTCTTTTTAAAGAGAATAAATTTGATATTGTCTGTCATTTTGCTGCACAAGCCGGAGTTCGCTATTCCTTTGAAAACCCTCAGGCCTATATAGATTCCAATATTACTGGTTTCGATAATATAATTAAATTAAGCAACAAATACCATGTAAAACATTTTATTTATGCTAGCTCCAGCAGTGTATATGGAAATAATAAAAAAACACCTTTTTCTGAAAAAGACGAACTCGAAGGACAACTAAGCCTTTATGCAGAAACAAAGAGAAAAAATGAGTTAGAAGCTTGCAAATACAGCACCGATTATGGACTTTGTACTACCGGTTTGCGGTTTTTTACTGTTTACGGGCCTTGGGGACGCCCCGACATGGCACCAATTTTATTTATGGGGGCGATATCAAAAGGAGAAAAAATACGTGTATTCAATAATGGAAACCTTTGGAGGGATTTTACATATATTGATGACATAGTCGATGGTGTTCTTAAAATTATTTCATGTTATCCTGATAAAAAGAAACCTGCTAAAATATATAATATTGGAAACAGTTCTCCTGTAAATCTAATTGATTTCATAAATATACTTGAAGATGTAATAGGAATTAAGGCAATTAAAGTATTGGTTCCGATGCAAAAAGGGGATGTTTATACAACATATGCCGACACTTCTCTGATTGAAAAAGAATTTGGATATAAACCAAGTACCACTATAAAAAGCGGTATAAAAAAATTGTGGGAATGGTACAAAGTATTTTACCTTTCTGAATAATAATCAGCTTAATATTTGTATATATTTGCTTCCCAAAAAATAGCATTATGTCAAAAATAACCCCACATGCACAATTGGAGCTCAGCAAAAGCGGCATGCTCAACAATTACAGGTATTTCCGTTCAAAATTAAAAAGTACAACAAAACTCCTTGTCCTTGTAAAAGCCAATTCGTATGGACACGGAGCTATAGAATTTGCTCATTCACTTGAAGAAGCAGGTGCAGATTACCTCGGTGTTGCCTTTCCTGTTGAGGGTGTACAATTAAAAAAGATTGGCATTACATTGCCTGTCCTTGTATTAACTTGCGGACTTGAAAGTTATCCTGAAATAATCAAGTATGACCTTGAGCCAGGTATGCCTAATATGGAATCCCTAATCCGCTTCAGGAATGAATTAAGAAAAGCAGGAAAATCATCCTATCATGTTCATATAAAGCTTGATACCGGCATGCATAGATTGGGATTTATGGAACATGAAATTCCAGCCCTCAAAACTTTTATTGAAGAATCTCCAGAGATAATAGTCAAATCTATATATTCACATCTTGCTGCTTCAGATGAAACTCAACATGATGAATTTACTCTGGAACAAATTGCACTATATGATAAACTGAGTACTGATTTACTTTCTGTTCTTCCATACAAACCAATTAGACATATATTGAATTCTGCCGGAATCGAAAGATTCCCAGAATACCAATTCGACATGGTTCGTTTAGGTATAGGAATATATGGAATAAGTGCTGTTGATCAGAATCTAATGAAACCAAGTGCATATTTCAGATGTCCTATTCTACAAATAAAGGAACTAAAAGCCGAAGATGGTACTGTTGGCTATGGAAGACACGGTAAATTAGGACCTGGAATAAAAAGAATAGCCACTATTTGTGTAGGATATGCTGATGGTATTAACCGTCATCTGGGAAGAGGTAATGCATCATTTGAAGTAAACGGCAAATTAGCTCCAACCATAGGCAATATATGTATGGATATGTGTATGCTTGATATTACGGGGATTGATGCTAAGGTAGGAGATACTGTTACTATTTTCGGAGAAAGACCTCATGCAAAAGATTTAGCAAAGATTCTTGACACAATACCATACGAAATATTCACTTCAATTCCACAAAGAGTAAAAAAAGTACTGATTCCGTAATCTTTTTAGCTGTTAATTATTTTTGATGTAAGCTCAAGAAGTAAATCCCCTTCACTTGCATTTCCTCCGGCATTACTTTTATTTTTGTAGTCATACTCTTTAAGAAGAGCTATAACTTTCATGCATTTTTTAAGCGGATAATTTTTATATGCAGCATCGTATTCTCCCATAAAATATGGGTTAACACCAAGACTGGAGGCAAGTTCATTACGCGGAGTCCCGTTTTCAACCAGAGCGTGATATTTCAGAACCTTGATAAAATGAGCTGAAAGTGCTCCCAAAGTCATTTGAAAAGGAAATCTTTTGCTCGAATCGGCGAAAAAATTAACTATTTTAAAACATTTTACGGCATCCTTAAATGAAAGAGACTTTGCAAGTTCAAAAGCACTATAATCTCTGCTTATTCCGACATTAAGTTCAATATCTTCAACAGAAACATTCTTCCTTCCCTGAGGAAGTACCTTAATCAGTTTGTCTACTTCAAGGGAGATTTTCTGCAAATCAGTCCCGGCATATTCAGCCAACAATGCAGCAGATTCAGGTGATATACAAAGATTCTTTGATGAAATAAAATTTTCTATCCAACGTATAATTTTAAAATCTGATATTGGAACAGATTCAAAAACCACACCCCTATCTTGCGCCTCTTTGTAAAAAGAGGTGCGCTTATCAATAGATTTACTACTCTTTGTTGGGTCATTTGAAGATTTGTAGCATATTACCAAAACTGTAGTAGGCATCGGTGCTTTAAGATAAATTGCTATTTCATCAACATTTTTCATCATTTGAGCTTCTTTTACTACAACCAACTGCTTTGATGCCATCATAGGAAACTGACGCGCGGTACTGATTACTTGTCCTACATTAACATCAGCTCCATATAAAATAAGTTGCCCAAAATCTTTTTCTTCAGGTTGAAGAACATTATCGATAAGAGCATTGCATATTTCATCAATGTAATAATGTTCTTTACCAAACAATAAATAGAATGGCTTAATATCTCCGGAAAGAATATCTTGTTTAATTGAATTAAACTGCTGTATACTGTCTGTTTCTTGTCTTGCCATCACTGAAATAAAGTTTAAATTTAGTTCAAATTAATAAACGGAGCAAATTTTATACCTTTGCCTTACTTTTATAAAACTCAATGGAAATATTTGATCCACTTCGAAAAAAATATGTTAAACGTACCCCTGAAGAGGAAGTACGCCAGCAAATAATCTCTTGGCTCAATTGTGAAATAGGAGTTCCGATGACATTGATGATGAGCGAATATTCATTTATATTTAATGGCTTACAATTTCGTTCGGACATAGTAATATTTGACAAAAAACCTGAACCTATAATGTTTGTAGAGTGCAAGGCACCTTCAGTAAAACTCAATAAAAAAGTAGTTGACCAGATAATCAGATACAACATGGTGCTTAAAGTTCTATACATATTGATCAGTAACGGCAAAACCTCCTATCTTTGCGAATGGAAAGAATCGAAAGGACATTATGAGTTTATAAAAGATGTTCCTAATTATAATACTATGTTAGAATCCAAAGAGAAAAAATGACTGATAATTTAAAAGAAAAAATATTTATAACTATTTCTTCAGAGGCTCAACTGCTAGGTGTAAGAGCATTTGTAATAGGAGGCTATGTTAGAGACTTCTTTTTGGGCCGCGCGAGCAAGGACATAGATATAGTAGTTGAAGGGAGCGGAATTGAGTTAGCCGAAGCTGTTGCAAAAAAATTGAAAGTAACTCTTTCTGTTTTTAAAAATTTTGGTACTGCAATGTTACGTTATAAAGATACCGAAGTAGAATTTGTCGGAGCAAGAAAAGAGTCTTATAACAGCGATTCCCGCAAACCTATTGTCGAAAACGGTTCTATTGAAGATGACCAGTTAAGACGTGACTTTACCATTAATACATTGGCTTTTAGCCTGCAAAGTGAAGATTACGGCAATCTCGTTGATCCTTTTGGAGGTATCAAGGATTTAAATAACGGAATAATAAAAACCCCACTTGATCCTGACCTCACATATAGTGATGATCCTCTCCGTATGATAAGAGCAATCAGATTTGCAACACAACTGAAATTCAAAATAGTACCTGCATCTATTGAATCAATTAAACGAAATAAGCTACGACTGGCAATTCTATCCAAAGAGAGAATCGCAGAAGAATTGAATAAAATACTCGTATCTCCAAAACCTTCAATAGGTTTTGCCCTTCTGGATAAATGTGATTTACTTGATATAATCCTTCCTGCTTTATCCGATTTGAAAGGAGTAGAAATGGTTGAAGGACGTGGACATAAAGATAATTTTCAACATTCGCTCCAGGTTCTGGATCATGTAGCGGAAGCAAGCAACAATCTTTGGCTTAGATGGGCGGCCCTACTACACGATATAGGGAAACCGGCAACAAAAAAATATGAACCAGGCATAGGATGGACTTTTCATAGCCATGAATATATTGGTTCCAAAATGATTCCATACATATTCAAGCAACTTAAGCTGCCTCTGAATGAAAAAATGAAGTATGTTCAGAAACTTGTTCTTCTTCATCTAAGACCTATTGCCCTTGTGACTGATGAAGCAACCGACTCAGCAGTAAGAAGATTACTTTTTGATGCAGGAGAGGATATTGAAGATCTTATGACTCTTTGCAAGGCTGATATAACCTCAAAAAATGATAAGAAAGTTGAGCTGTTCAAAAAGAACTATGAGCATGTACAACGAAAACTTATTGAAGTTGAAGAAAAAGATGCAGTTAGAAATTTCCAGAATCCTATTACCGGAGAAATAATAATGAAAACATACAATATTCCTCCCTGTAAACATATAGGCATAATTAAAGAATATATTAAAAATGCCATTCTCGACGGAATTATTCCGAACGAATATAATTCAGCTTATGAACTTATGATTAAAAAAGGGAAAGAATTGGGACTGAAAATATATTAATATTCCTCTTCATTAAAGAAAAAATCATCTTTGGTAGGATAATCTGGCCATATATCCTCGATGGATTCATAAACCTCTCCATCGTCATCAAGGTCTTCAAGGTTTTCAATTACTTCTAATGGTGCTCCAGAGCGAGTTGCGTAGTCAATAAGCTCTTCTTTTATTGCCGGCCATGGAGCATCTTCTAATTTTGATGCTAGTTCTAGTGTCCAATACATATAGCAATACTTTTTAATTTTTAACCGTTCCCAAAAATTGGGGTTGCAAAGATATATAAAAATTAATATACAATACCTTAAATATTTTTATATTAAGGTATCCAATAATCATCTTCAATTCCGTGAACAGTACACAAGTATCGCGCCAATGTAAAAAGATAATCCGATAATCTGTTAAGATAACGGATAGATTTTTCATCTTCAATAGATTTATCCTCTATTAGTGTTGCACTTCTTTCCGCTCTGCGGCAAACAGTACGAGCAATATGACATATCGAAGAGGAGCGCGGAACAGAAGGGAGAACAAACGCTTTTTGTACAGGAATCATTGCGGTCATTCTGTCAATCTCCTCTTCAAGAAAGATTAATTCATTATCATCAATTGGTTTAAGCTTAGCCACATCATGATCGGCCGCAAAATGAGCAGCAACCTGCATTAATTGCACCTGGATTCTACGTAATGTCTCTTCTTCTTCTGTATCACACCTCAATACCCCAAAGTATGAAATCAATTCATCCACCACGCCATATGTCATTACTCGCGGATGAGATTTACTCACTCTCGTTCCACCTACAAGAGAAGTTGTTCCGGTATCACCAGTTTTCGTATATATTTTCATATTATGCTAAAGTTGGCTTTTCGTTTATTATGTCTGATTCTATTTTTCCATCTCTCAAACGCACTATTCTTCTAGCAAATTTAGCTATGTCCTCTTCATGAGTTACTACTATTACAGTATTTCCATCTTTATATATCTCTTCAAAAAGATTCATTATATCAATTGAAGTTTTTGAATCAAGATTTCCAGTAGGTTCATCTGCAAGTATTATTGAAGGAGAGTTAACAAGCGCCCTGGCAACAGCTACACGTTGTTTTTGTCCACCGGAAAGTTCATTTGGCTTATGATCCATTCTCTTTTCCAACCCAACTTCTATCAAGGAATCTGTTGCTTTTTTATTTCTCTCTTTCTTTGAATACCCAGCATAAATAAGAGGAAGTGCAACATTTTCCAATGCATTATATCTTGGCAAAAGATTGAAAGACTGAAAGACAAAACCTATCTCTTTATTGCGGATATCAGCCAATTCTCCATCATCCATCTCACTTACATCAGTCCCATTCAAAACATACTTCCCATGTGAAGGTGTATCAAGACATCCCAAAATATTCATCATAGTAGATTTTCCCGAGCCTGAAGGACCCATTATGGCAACATACTCGTTTTGACCTATAGCCAAATCAACTCCATCGAGAGCTCTGACCTCCTGACTACCTACCTGGTAATACTTTTTAATCCCCTCAATTCTAATAATCTCTCTCATATCTACAGCTTTTAATTGTTAATATATAATTCTACCTTAAAGCATCTTTCACATATAAATCTTTTACAGATTCAAATATTCCATATAATGTAGAGACAGCCTTCTCCCCATTTTCTCCCCAATCAAGAGAATACTTGTTGACAAACATATCAATATGCTTGTGTTGTACCTCTTCTGATATTTCCTGAGCATTCTCAGCTATATATTCAATTGAAGCACCAGGATGTTCAATAGCATATTCTATACTCCGTCTTAAAACACGATTCATTTTTGCTTCAAAATCAATGCCTAAATCTTTACGTACAGCAATTCCTCCCAAAGGAAGCGGAACTTTCATCTTTTTTTTCCAATCAGCACCAAAATCCCGGATAAGTTCAAGCCCCTTTTCCTTATATGTAAACCGCCCCTCATGTATCAGGACTCCGGCATCAACTATTCCCGAAAGCACAGACTTTTCTACATCAGAAAAAATCATATGCTCAAAATTTTTGCATCCTCCATTCTCAGCATAAAACAACAAAGCACCAGTAGTAAAGGCACCTGGAGTGGCAACAACTTTATCTTTCCAGTAATCAATTTTTGGTGTATCTTTTCTTTTTACTAAAATAGGACCGCCTTCAATACCAAAAGCAGAACCACATCTAAGCATATTATAAAGACTTTTTCTATAAAAAAACGCATGAAAACTCATTTTTGTCACATCATACTGATTATTTATGGAGTTTTCATTCAAAACCTCAACATCAGCCAATGTAACATCAAATTCAATACCTTCAGTATCCACCAAACCATTTATAAGTGCGTGGAACATAAAGGTATCATTCGGACACGGAGAATATGCAAGTTTAACGTTCATTGCCATTTACAATCTTGTAAAAATATCTTTACATACTTCTGAAAGATTTTTTAAGGCAAACGGAATCTCCCATTTTGATTTATCTCTTTCTCCAACATAATTCGAAATGGCCCTAATTTCAATGAAAGGAATACCTTCCATCAAGCATACATAAAAAAATGCCGCCCCTTCCATACTCTCTACTTCAGGAGAAAAAATGCGAAATCTTTCTTTATTTGTTTCCTTTCTTCCTGACACGGTTTGCACCGTAATACCTGCCACCTTTGGCAGATCCACAAGTGTAACCGACACTCTGTTTGGCAAAGAGCGAGATTTGAGTAAACCATCAATAAACGGATATGTATTTGCATTAAGTGTATCATAATCAAATATTGTTTGAAATCCGTTTCTTGTCTCAACACCAATATCTCCAAATTGTTCTACAATCACATTTACCACAATTCCTAAAGAATATTTCTGAGTATAACTTCCTGCTATGCCAACATTAACAACAAGATCAAATTTTTTACTCTCAGGATTGGGCTGAATCAGTTTTGTCGTCTTATAACAAGTATTCATTGCTCCTATACCCGTAACGGCAAAAGCCACATCAAACCTTGCCCTAAGTTCTGCGGGCAACTCCATGTATGCTTTTTGTGCCTGTTGAAGCTCCTCTGGCACCGCGGCTGTAAACAATATCCTCATATGATGTATTTTCGTGAGACTCTAAATTAGTAATTTGTTGGGACTATTTAAAATATAATTCGTAATATTGTCAGGATTTTTTTAAAACAGATATGGCTTATAATAAATTAGAAGAATTTGATCCAAAGATAACTCAAAAACTCGCTTATCATTATAAAGAAATACTACGTTTATTAGGAGAAGACCCAGACAGAGAAGGACTCCTGAAAACACCAGAGCGGGTAGCTCGTTCTATGCAGTTTCTAACTAAAGGCTATGAAGAATCAGGAGCTGAGATAATTAATTCTGCAATGTTTAAAGAAGAGTATAGACAAATGGTCGTAGTAAAAGACATCGAGCTATATTCAATGTGTGAACACCACATGCTTCCTTTCTACGGAAAAGCACATATTGCCTATATTCCAAACGGTTACATTACTGGACTCAGTAAAATCGCAAGAGTTGTTGAGACTTATGCAAGACGATTGCAGGTACAAGAAAGACTTACGGTACAAATACGTGACTGCATTCAAAATAATTTAAATCCGCTGGGTGTAGCCGTAGTAATTGAAGCCTCCCATATGTGCATGCAGATCAGAGGTGTACAGAAACAACATTCAATTACGACAACTTCGGCTTTTACAGGAGTGTTTTTGAAAGACAATAAAACACGCAGCGAGTTTTTAACTCTTATAGGAACCAATTTACATTAATTTAGGAGATTGTAAAATGAAAATAGTTATTGCCGGGGCAGGAGAAGTGGGAAGTCATTTGGCAAAAATGCTTGGTGGTGAATTCCATGATTTGACAATCATTGACAGTGACGAAGAAAGACTCTCTCTTGTTAGTGAGAATCTTGATGTGCTTACAGTACAAGGTAATCCAACATCAATAATTGTCCTCAAAAACGCTAAGGTTGATAAAGCAGACTTGTTTGTTGCAGTAAATCCAGCAAAAGAACAGGATGTAAATATCGTTTCAGCTTTACTTGCAAAGCAAATGGGAGCTAAAAAAGTTACAGCAAGAATAAATAATGCTGAATATCTCAGTCATGAGAATAAGCTTCTGTTTACAGAACTGGGTATTGACTTGCTTTTTTATCCTGAAAAGATTGCCGCTACCGAAATCTCAGACCTTTTAAAACAAGCTGAGATGGCAGAGTTCGTCGATTTCGCACATGGAAGACTTCAGTTGATAGTATTCAGACTTGATGACGGCGCTCCTCTTATAGAAAAAACACTTTCAGACTTTAATTATCCCACATCCGATCTTCCGTTCCGGTTAGTAGCAATATCGCGCGGTGAAGAGACTATAATACCACAAAAAGATACTAAGTTAAGATTACACGATCTTGTATTCATAATCGCAAAAAAAGATTCAGTTAATGAAGCAATGAAATTCTCAGGTAAAGAAGATATCGACATCCGCAGACTTACTATACTTGGTGGTGGAAGAATAGGAGAAATGGTTGCAATGAAATTTGAAAAAAGTGCTGAATTTGTCAAAGTGATTGAAATAAATAAAGCTCGGTGTGAATATCTTTCAGAGACCCTTAGCAATACTCTTGTTATAAATGGAGATGGCCGTAATTCGGATTTTTTATATGAAGAAGACGTAAAAAGTTGTGACGCTTTTGTAGCAGTCACATCAAGTTCAGAAACAAATATTCTTGCTTGTGTTGCCGCAAAGAAAATGGGAGTCGCAAAAACTATCGCCGAAGTTGAAAATATCGAATATATTAAACTGGCAGAAGGAATGGGAGTTGATTCGGTAATAAACAAGAAACTAATTACTGCAGGACGTATTTTCCGCTTCACACTTAGCAACAAAGTTCGTACAATTAAATGCCTTAATGGTTCTGATGCTGAAGTACTAGAGTATATTGTTAACCCGAACAGCCTTATAACAAAAGCGCCTATCAGAGATATACACTTCCCAAAAGATGCTGTCATAGGTGGAATTATCAGAGGTACCGAATCATTTATTGCTGTAGGTAACACTACTATAAAGCCATACGATAGAGTGGCGGTATTTGCTCTACCAAGTGCATTAAAAAAGATTGATAAATATTTCGTATAATCAATTTTCATTATTTCCTATATTTTCTTATTATAATTAATAATCATTATCTTTACCGCGTATTATTGAGATAATTATTATTAATTTATTATGATTTCATACAAATTTAAAACATCAGGTAAAACAAGATCTGAACATGACCTTTTAGGGGATAAAGAGGTCCCTCTTGAGGCACTTTTCGGAGTACAAACTCTGCGTTGCATAGAAAATTTTAATATAAGCAACAACCTTTTAGGCGACCATCCGGAATTTATCAAGGCATTCGGCATAGTAAAGATGGGAGCAATCCTTGCTAATCATGAACTTGGTTTGGTTTCAACGGAGATTAAGGACGCCATAGTGGCTGCATGCAAAGAACTTATGGAAGGAAAACATACTGAACACTTTCCTATTGATATGATTCAGGGAGGTGCAGGGACATCAGCCAATATGAATTCAAATGAAGTTATAGCAAACAGAGCATTGGAAATTATTGGTAAAAAGCATGGAGAATATCAATTTATCCATCCGAATGACCATGTAAATATGGCTCAATCAACAAATGATGCATATCCAACAGCTATGCATCTCGGTCTTTACATGATTCATCAGGATGTAATGGCTTCACTAAAGAATCTTATCAAATCATTTAGAGTAAAAGAAAAAAAATTCTCCAATGTAATTAAGATGGGACGTACCCAACTTCAAGATGCTGTCCCTATGACTTTAGGGCAAACATTCGGAGCATTTGCAAATGCAATGGAAAATGAGATGAGGAAACTTGACCATGCCGCTCAGGAACTTCTAATAATCAATATGGGTGCTACCGCAATTGGAACAGGCATTACCGCTGAGCCTGAATACGCTAATGCATGTACAAAACATATTAAAAAAATCTCTGGATGGAATATCAAACTCGCAAAAGACCTTATTGAAGCCACAAATGACACCTCCTGCATGACATACTATTCAGCCGCATTAAAACAAATTGCTATTCGTCTTTCAAAGATTTGCAACGACCTTCGACTCCTCTCTTCAGGCCCACGCACTGGCATAAATGAAATAAACCTTCCGCCTAAACAGCCAGGGTCTTCTATCATGCCGGGAAAAGTTAATCCGGTAATTCCAGAAGTGGTAAATCAGGTATGCTTTAAAGTAATAGGAAACGACCTCACCATATCATTGGCATCAGAAGCAGCTCAACTCGAACTCAACGTAATGGAACCTGTTCTAATAGAGTCTTTAGTTGAATCCGCACAATGGCTAAGCAGAGCATTTGACACATTACGTATAGAATGTATTGAAGGTATTACTGCAAACAATAAACATTGCCGCGATCTTGTTGAAAACAGCATCGGTATCGTAACAGCACTTAAGCCTTACATCGGTTATACTGCATGTACCGAAGTTGCCAAAGAAGCATTAGAAACAGGTGGAAGCGTTTATAACCTGGTCTTAGAAAAAAAACTCCTTAGTAAAGCTCAATTAGATAAAATCATGAATCCAAAAAACATGATCAGACCTACATTAGTTGAACTATAATCCATATTGTAACCCACACCAAACAAAGCTTTAAAAAAATAGAAAGCGATATTATAATCGCTTTCTAAATACAGAAGCCGTCACACCAACTGTTTTTCTAAGATAATGATTCATAGCCCTATCACTCGAGAAACCACATTTTTCTGCAATTTCCGCTATTGACAGGGCTTTGTTTTCATCTTTTCCCATCACCTCAATAGCATACTGAATCCTGAACGAATTGATATACCTTGAAAAACTAAATTCTTTTGACTTAAGAGCCCTTGATATGTATGTTCTATTAGTCCCTACTTCAGAAGCCAACTCTTTTATATTTACTTCATGTTTAAGATAAAGTTTCTTTTTTGTAACAGCTTTCTCCAGCCTTGAAAAAATCTCCTCATCGGAAATCCCCTTTCTCCTTTGTTCATTTGTTTTATGATATGACTGACGCGGATAATAAAACCAATCAAAAATTATTTTTATTAACGACATAATTTCTCTCGTTTATATTCTTCTTCTTAAAATCACGACACCATTCCGCTGGTGTACGGCCGGTATTACGGCTAAAAGCAGTATTAAATGTAGTCATGGAATTAAATCCTACAAGATTACACAGTTCCGAAACTCTAAGTGTAGGTTTTTCGGAAAATTCCCTGATTGCCTCCTTAACTCTGTAGGAATGAACTAACTGACAAAAATTCTTTTTGGTTTTAATATTTATTGCTCTTGATAAATAGGTCTTATTTGTATAAAGATGCTCAGCAACATCATGAATCCTTATATTAGGATTCAGAAAAGGCTTTTCGCTCTCAAAATATTCAATTAGTCTGCATTTTACATCTTCATAATCATCTGACAATGGATCCAATAATGCCATTTTATCCTCATAGACATCATCATCCGGAGGATATTTCTTTTCATTTTTTATTAATGAATATCTATTATTACGATAAATTAAAATAGTAATAAGAACAAGAATGACACCGAACAATGAAAAAGCAAGTGTACCTATAACTAGTAGTTTTTGCATAATTGTTAGTTTAATTGGTTAAGTTATGCGAAACTACAAAAAATAGAATAAAAGAAAAAGATGAGAAAAGAACGAAAAAAAGAATTATTACTTTTTTAAAAAAAAACTTTTTTATTTATTTTTTAATCTGTTCGAAACCTTTCCCGTATACCCCCATGACATTGCCAACAGAAAGAAAGGCGGTGTTATCCACCTCTTTAACTATACGAAAAATGAGATTTGATTCGTTCTTACGGACTATAACCATAACCACTTTGCCTTCCTCTTTCGTATACCAACCCTGAGCATTTATGACAGTTGCGCCTCTTCTTGCCTCTTTTGTAATTCTGTCGGCAATTTGATTATATTTTTTTGAAAAAATTAATATCTGAACTGATTGCCTATTTCCATTGAGAAACACATCCATAGTAAAACTGAATACTCCGGCCATAATATAACCATAAATCATTGTGGCAAGTTTATGTCCCCAATTTCCTTCACTTGGAATTATTAATGATGAAGCTATAATGAACATATCAAGGAATACCAATATCTTTCCCGGAGAGATTGTCCTATATTTATTTATCATAAGCGCAATTATGTCTGTACCGCCTGAACTTCCTCCCTGAGTAAAAGTAAGAGCAACACCAAGTCCCGAAAGTGCACCTCCAAATATTGAACAAAGCAACTTACCGTTTTGAATAGCAATTTCGTTTATAAATGATTCAGGAATAGACGTAGGTACAATTTTGAAAAGTATGGAAGTAACTATTATTGCAAAAACAGTTTTCACTCCAAAGCCCTTTCCTAACACTTTAAGGGAGAATAAAAGAAGTATTGTATTTATGATAAAGTATGAATAACTTACCTCAAATCCTGTACAGTATTGAATTATGGCAGAAATACCGGTTACTCCACCACCTACCATATTATTTGGAATAATGAATACCGACCACGCTAAGGTGTAGCACAAAAGGCCTAAAGTTATAATCAGATAAGCCTTTACTTCTAAGAAGATTTTTTTAGTGCTTTTTTCCATTCTTCTTTTACTCCTGTTTTTATTTGGTCAAAACCCTTACCATAAACGCTCATAGCTTGGGAAACAGAAATGAATGCATTTGCATCGACTTCTTTAATTGACCTTGTTATTTCTTGTAATTGGTTCTTCCTCGCAACTATTATTAACACCTTTCCATCTTTTTGAGAATACCAACCTACGGAATTCAAAGCCGTGACACCTCTATGCATCTCAAAGGTTAACAAATTTGCAATTTCTTCAAATTTAGACGAAAATACTAAAATTTGTACAGATTGTTTATTCCCGGTCAGAATCATATCAAGAATATATGAGAAAGAGACCATTTGTATATAACCGTATATAACATCTTGAAGCCCTTTCCCAGGTAAGAAAATTATTGATCCGATAATTATGAGATCACAAAACAGGAATACCCGCCCGGGAGATGTCTCCTTATATTTTGCAATAATTATAGCAATTATATCCGTGCCTCCGGAACTGCCACCATTCATAAATATCATACTTATGCCAACACCGCTGAGTGTTCCACCTAACACGGCATTTATTAGTTTATCAGGTATATCACTTACCCATGGTATCATTGGCAGTAATTTTAACAGAAGTGTTGCCAATACTATACAATAAATAGTTTTAAAACCGAACCCTCTGCCAAGGATCAGAGAGCCTAAGACAAAAAGCACAAGATTAATTCCGAAATATGTATAATAAACCTGTATTCCTGAAGCATAATAAACAATAGTTGCCAGACCTGTAACCCCTCCACCGGCAATCCCTTTCGGTATCAAAAAAGCAGTCCAGCTAAAACAATAAAGAAACATCCCTATTGTCATAAGGATGTAAATTTTTATCTCTTTAAAAATGCTTTTATTTAACATACAATGTTAATAATTTTTGAAGGCACAACTATTACCTTCTTTATTGAAGAGCCCTGAAGATATTTTAACGTATTCTGATTTGCAAGAACTTCCGCTTCCACCTCTTTTGAAGTCAAGCTCTTAGGAAGATTTAGCTTGAATCTCATTTTACCGTTGAAAGAAACAGGATATTCAAAATTGTCTTCAACCGTATATGCCTTGACATACTCAGGAAAGATTGCACTGGAAACACTCTCTTTGTTACCTAACATATTCCACAACTCCTCAGTGATATGAGGTGCAAAAGGGGATAAAACAACAATTATAGGCTCAAGTATCTCCCTTTTATTGCATTTCAAATCAAACAAATCATTAACTGCAATCATAAATGCACTTACCGTTGTATTAAATGAAAAACTTTCAATATCAGACTGAGCTTTCCCAATAAGTTTATGAAGAACCTTCAATTCTGCAGGAGTGGCCTTTTCATCTGAAACATAGAACTTATCATCCTTAAAGTATAATCTCCATAATTTGCGTAAAAATCTGTACACTCCATCTATTCCTTTGGTATCCCACGGCTTTGACTGCTCAAGAGGACCAAGAAACATCTCATACATTCTTAATGTATCCGCGCCATAATTATCACAAATCTGATCAGGATTTACAACGTTAAACATCGACTTACTCATCTTTTCAACTGCATATCCACATACATATTCACCATTCTCCAAAATGAATTCTGCATCGGCAAAATCTGGCATCCAGGTTTTGAACAATTCAATATTCAATCTATCGTTATTTACAATATTCACATCTACATGAATCTCAGTCGTATCATATTTATCTTTTAATCCATATGAAACATACACATTAGTATTTTTTATCCTGTATACGAAATTTGAACGTCCTTGTATCATACCCTGATTGATGAGCTTTTTGAATGGCTCTTTCTCACATATATATCCACAATCATACAAAAACTTATTCCAGAAACGAGAGTATATTAAGTGTCCTGTCGCATGCTCCGTTCCTCCGATATAAAGGTCTACATTCCGCCAATACTCATCAGCCTCTTTACTAACTAAGGCAGAGTTATTGTGAGGGTCCATATATCTTAAATAATATGCACTGCTACCAGCAAAGCCCGGCATTGTGCTTTTTTCTATAGGATAGCCTTGATATTCCCAATTTTTAGCTCTTGCTAAAGGCGGTTCTCCACTCTCAGTAGGAAGAAACTCATCAATTGAAGGGAGTTCCAAAGGAAGTAGATTTTCATTCATAGGGGTAGCTATTCCTTCTTTAAAATAGATAGGGAATGGCTCTCCCCAATATCTCTGACGTGAAAAAATAGCATCTCTTAAACGATAATTTATCTTTCTCTCTCCTATTTTGTTACTCTCAACATAATCAATTGCAGCAGGTATGGCCTCTTTAACACTCATTCCATTAAGAAAACCGGAATTACACATAATCCCATCTTTGGCATCAAAACTTTCTTCACTTACATCACAACCCTCAATCAAAGGAATAATTGGTAAATTAAAGTTTTTTGCAAATGCATAGTCACGACTATCATGCGCAGGGACGGCCATTATAGCACCTGTCCCATAACCAGCAAGAACATATTCGGAAATCCAAATAGGAACTCTCTCCTTTGTTAAGGGATTGAAGGCATAAGAACCGGAGAAAACACCGGTAACTTTTCTTGTTTCAACTATCCTCTCTCTCTCTGTTTTTTTCTTTGTTATCAAAAGATACTCCTCAACTTCTTTCTTCTGCTGTGGTGTAGTCAATTTTTCTACCCATTCACTTTCAGGAGCAAGAACCATAAAAGTAACCCCAAAAATAGTATCCGCACGAGTGGTGAAGATAATCATATCATATTCTTGCCCACCGTTGGAAACTTTAAAGGATATTTCTGCACCTTGAGATTTTCCAATCCAATTGCGTTGCATCTCTTTTAAAGAATCAGTCCACTCAAGATCATCCATGTCAGCCAAAAGACGTTCAGCATAAGCAGAGACACGCAATTGCCATTGTTTCATTTTCTTTTGTTCAACAGGAAAACCTCCTCTGACAGAAAAGCCCTCTTTCACTTCATCGTTTGCAAGAACGGTACCCAGCTTAGGACACCAGTTAACAGAAGTTTCACCCTGATATGCAATACGATACATCATCAATACATCCGACTTCTCAATATCCGTAAAATTTTTCCACTGCTCAGCAGAAAAAAAGTTTACAGCACTACATGCAGCATTAACACCAGAATTACCCTCTTTGTCAAATTTTTCAATCAATTTATCAATTGGTTCAGCTTTTTGAATATCATTGTTGTACCAGCTTTCAAACATTTTAAGAAAAGCCCATTGTGTCCATTTATAATATTTAGGTTCACAGGTTCTTACCTCACGCGACCAGTCATATGAAAATCCTAATTTATCGAGTTGATTCCTATATCTTGCTATGTTTTTTTCTGTTGTAACCGCAGGATGCTGACCGGTTTGAATTGCATATTGCTCCGCTGGAAGTCCAAATGAATCATATCCCATCGGATGCAATACATTGAACCCTTTCAAACGTTTATATCTGCTGTATATATCGCTGGCAATATAACCGAGCGGATGGCCCACATGCAACCCGGCCCCAGAAGGGTAAGGAAACATATCAAGAATATAGTATTTTTGTTTGGAAGAATCAGTTTTAACTTCAAAAGTTTTATTCTCAGCCCAGTAGGCCTGCCATTTTTTTTCGATTTCAACGAAATTATAATCCATTGCAAGTGTTTTTTTAAATAACTTGCAAATGTAATAATTTTCTACTTGAGACGAAACTCCACCGGTATTGAAATTTTAGTACGCACTTTTCGTCCATTTATCTCACCGGGAATCCATTTAGGAGATATAGACACAACCTTTACCGCCTCATTATCAATTAATTCATCAACACCTTTGACTACCTGAACATTTGTTACTGATCCATCCTTCTCGACTATGAATTCGATTACAACTTTACCCTGAATGCCGTTTGTAATAGCAGCTTTGGGATATTTAACATATGTATATACCCATTTTTCAAGAAAATGCTGTTCATTAGAATGGAAGAACTGAGGACGTTTGTCACAGTCCGCAGGAGAATATACATTCTCAACATTAGCTGTAGCCTGAGGTGTCAGAGATGGAAAAATAGTTTCCCTCCCAGCTACCGTTTTAAGAAATGAGTATATGTAATAGCAATTGTTCTCCATGTTATTGTATAGTATGAATTTGGGTAAATCATGCACAGTATTGTATTCTCGAGTCATTCCTGTAGAAAAAAGTACAGTTGGAATATTTTTTTCATAAAAAGGTAAATGGTCAGATGGAAATATGTTGGCATCAGCCAAAACAGGTTGTATTACTATAGGTTCATTTTTAGTCTCATCCATTATATCAAGAATATCATTTCTAGAAGATAGGCTTAACAATTGAAAAGGATTTTCTTTGTTTCCTCGTCCCAACATATCAAGATTAATCATCAGCTTAACTTTATCAATTTTTTCAAACGCCCTATTCACAAAATACCACGAACCTGCCATACTTGACTCTCCGGCTCCGAATCCTACAAAAATTATTGAACGTCGAAACATAAAATTATTGCTTGCAACCATTCGTGCAATTTCAACTAAAGATGCGACTCCGGAAGCATTATTATCTGCACCGGGAAAAATCTGTTTCTGCGACTTTCCATCAACAGTCAGAGTTGTCACTCCAATATGATCAAAATGTGCACCAATAACGATGTATTCATTTCTCAGTGCAGGATCATATCCCTCTACAATCCCGATAATATTCAGAGATTTGACTGTATCTCCATCACGAACAATTGAAAAATCTTGTCCGCTTTCATCAGTAAGCATTGTAACCCCTGCTTGCTTCATCTGTGAATAAAGATATAACGCTGCAGCCTTTTCTCCTTCACTTCCAGCCTTTCTCCCTTGAAGAGTTTCAGAACTCAAATATTCTACATGTTGCTTTAATTGTTTTTCTATACTGAAAGATTGAGAATAAAGTGCTGTAGAACATATCAGTAAAGAGAGTATTATTGTTATTTTTCTCATGAATTTTTTATTTATAAATGTTAATACAAATATAATACCACTCAATCTATAAAAAATATGTCTTAATCCTTGCTGACATTAAGTTATGCCGGCCTCTTAGATTAAGACACATAAAATATTTCAGAAATTATATCTATTTTATATAAAAAGGCATTTTAACAACTCTAGCTTTAAGAAGTCTTCCTCTTATGCTGATATATATTTTGGAATCAATCTTATAATATGGAGCATCAACATATGCCAAACCAATTGGTTTTTTAATACTAGGCCCCATAGTACCGGACGTCACATGGCCAATCACAATGCCATCATTATTACAAACAGGATACTCATGACGTGGAATTCCCTTATCAATAAGTTCAAATCCTATCAATTTGCGTTTTAGTCCCTCTTCTTTCTGTTTTAAAAGAAATTCCCTATCTATAAAATCACCCTTAGAATCACTAAACTTAGTTATCCAACCCAAACCTGCTTCAAGAGGGGAAGTTGTATCATCAATATCATTACCGTACAAACAAAAGCCCATCTCCAGACGGAGAGTATCTCTAGCCCCCAAACCGATAGGTTTAATGCCATATTCCTTCCCTGCATCAAAGACTGCCTCCCAAAGTTTATCCCCATCTTCATTTGCGACATAAACCTCACATCCTCCTGAACCAGTATAACCCGTAGTTGAAAGAATGGCATTGGGAATGCCTGCTACCGTTAGTTTCTGGAATGTATAATACTCCATAGACATTATATCCTTATCACATATTTTTTGCATAACCTCCATTGCCTTAGGACCCTGAATTGCTAACTGGCAAATCTCATCTGATGCGTTGTAAAGTTCCTTGCCGGGAGTCAATCCAAATTTTGCAGCATAAGAACACAAATGACTCCAGTCTTTATCAACATTTGAGGCGTTAACGACCAACATATATGTATGATCGTCAAAACAATAAACAATAATATCGTCAACAATCCCTCCCTTTCCATTTGGAAAACATGAATATTGCGCTTTTCCAGGAAAAAGTGTGGAAGCATCATTTGATGTTACATATTGTATAAACGGCAAAGCATTAAGCCCTTTTACCCATATTTCCCCCATATGAGAAACATCAAATACTCCAACCCCCTCTCTTACTATATTATGCTCTTCATTGATACTATTATATTCAACTGGCATATTATAGCCGGCAAAAGGGACCATCTTTGCACCGATAGCGATGTGCTTTTCAGTAAATGCAGTAGTTTTTATCATATTATTATTCGTGTAATTGTTGTGCTGTATCATAAATCCAGATATCATCCGGACAAATTTCCGATTCCATAATCTCACTCAACTTTTTATGAGCTTCATAATAATCAATAGAGCCGAAAATAGAAACCATATTATAACCGTTTTTAAATTTAAAATTCTTCACATCGTAATTCTTTTTCAAAAGAATCTCAGAAAACCTTTCAGCATTAGCATAATTTTTGAAACTTCCGACAACCACATAATACCTGTAATTAAAATCGGAAGAAGGTTGTTTAACTATACTTTTAGATTCAACAACTCTCTCATTATCAGCTATTAATGTATCAACCTCTATAATATTATTATTTATATTATTAATTGAATCTGCCTTAGCATTAGCTGCCGCCTCTTTTTGATAAGCAATTAATTCGAGATCTTCTGAAGTAGGCTTACCCAATAAAGAACGAAAAAAATCACATCCGCTTAAAAGCGTCATAGTAATAAACAAGACTACAAGAAACTTAGTGGTTTTCATATCCTATTGGTTTAATAGTAAATACTTAAGAACTATTTATACTATACAAAAGTACAGATTTTTAATGCAACCACAAAAAAAATGTATCTTTACATAAATTTATAATCGAAGTAGAAAAGATATGGGTAAATTCAAAGATCAACTCAAAAGTATCGTCAATATTTCAAGTTTTATTGATATTTCTTCAGCAAACAACAATATTAGAAAGAGCATCGATTTCAGGGGACCAAATGTGTGGATTCTAGCTTTTGCAGTAGTAATAGCATCTGTTGGCCTTAATGTAAACTCAATACCTGTAATAATAGGCGCGATGCTTATTTCACCCCTTATGGGACCGGTTATTGGCCTTGGACTGGGTTTGGGAACAAATGATACCGGACTTCTTAAATATGCTTTGCGTCATCTTGGGGTAATGGTGGCCATCAGTATTATTGCTTCAAGTTTGTATTTTATCTTATCTCCCTTGGAAATGGAGAATCCCACGGAGTTATTGGCGAGAACCAATCCTACCATATTTGATGTAATAATAGCACTTTTTGGTGGGTTTGCAGGCATCTTTGAGATTTCAAGAAAAGAGAAAGGGACAGTCTTTTCAGGAGTAGCAATTGCCACCGCGTTAATGCCACCTCTCTGCACAATAGGATACGGTATTGCCTCTCTTAACATTACCTATATTTTAGGAGCATTATATCTGTTCTTCATTAATTGTGTCTTTATTGCCCTGGCAACATATGTGGCTGTCAGGTACCTAAAGTTCCCTACTGTACAATTGAGCGATCCAGTAAAGCAAAAAAAACTCACAAGAAATATTTCCCTATTTACATTAATCTTGATAATTCCAAGTATCTGGTCAGCAATCGTTGTTATACAAGAAAATACTTTCAATCAAAATGCAAAAAAATTTATTGAAGAGAACAAATCCATAAACAAAAGCTATATATACGATTACAAAATTGAACACGGCAAAAGAAAAGGTACCATTGAGATTTCAATCGCTGGGGAAGCCCTTACAAAGGAGGACAAAAATCTTCTTTATAAATCCCTTGAATACCATGGTATAAATAGTGAAAGGTTATCCATAAAAGAGAGTGCAGTAATAAACCGGAATGACTTATCTGAAAAAGAAATGATTCAAAGTATTTTTGACAGGAACGATAAAGAAATAAGGAAAAGGGAAGAATTGCTTGACCAGATGGACAAAGAATTAAGAGCATTCAAGGAAAAGGAGTTACCAGCAAAACAAATCGCAAAAGAGTTGACATATCAATACCCTGACATGATTTATTTTTCTATTGCGCGCGGAACCACAGTCAATCTAACCACATTCAAAGAAGAGGAGCAAATCATTGTTTTAGTAAAATGGGAAACACCGGTTAATGATACTACTTTACAAAAGTTAGAAAAGTGGCTATCTGCAAGACTGGAATTTAATAATTTAACTGTTATTCAAAAACCTTAGATGAAAAGATTTCTTACCTCCATTATCCTTTCTTTTATTATTCTCTCCGCCAAAGCGCAGTCTCAAGATACAATAAGCATAATTTTTATTGGAGACGTAATGGCCCATGGATTACAATTAAGAACAGCTCTTAAACCTGGCTGTGATTCTCTCCTATCTGATTCATATGATTTCAGCACTTATTTCAAGTACATAAAACCGAAATTCATGAATGCCAATTTAGTAGTGGCCAATATGGAATTCCCAAGCGGTGTAACACCTTATTCAGGTTACCCACGTTTTTCGGCACCAAATTCCCTCGCAGAAGAAGCCATGAAGAGCGGAGTGGATCTATTCCTTACAGCCAATAATCATATCTGTGATAAAGGGAAACAGGGCTTGGACAGCACATATTCTCTCTACAACAGGATAGGGATTCCATACACTGGTTTTTATGCGTCAAAAAAAGAAGAAATAGAAAACAACCCTTTAATTGTCAATGTTTCAGGAATAAATGTCGCATTTATAAATTTTACTTATGCTATGAATGGATATAGCGTACCGGAACCGTATAAAGTAAACTTTATGGATACAATACATGTTAGAAAAGTAATTGAAAGAGCCATAGAACGGGGAGCCGATATAATCATTGCAACTCCACACTGGGGAGAAGAGTATAATCTGGATATCTCCGAAAATCAGTCATGGTGGGAAAATTTCCTATATGATTGCGGAGTTCGTGTTATAATAGGAACTCATCCACATGTAGTACAGAAAGTTAAGTATTATGGTAACAGAGTCACCGCCTTTTCTCTTGGAAATTACATTTCAAATATGAGTATTACAAACGGACAGATAGGAATGCTGTTCAATCTTAAACTAATTAAAGACAAAAACGGTTCCATTAATATTCTAAAACCTGATTTCGAATATCTATGGTGTGCTAGGGGAGGAAAATTTGAAAAAAACTACACTGTAATTCCCATAAAAACTGCACTTAATAGAAAGAAAGATTTTATCAGCAAAGAGGAGTATCAAAAAATGAACAAAGAGTGGAGTGCCATTAAACTGAAATTTAATATAAATGATTGAAAAGAAAGTTGTCTTGGAAGAAATTGATCCCATAGACATTTATGGAGTCAACAACAAATTATTTGAATTGCTTAAAAGTTATTTTCCAAAACTTAAAGCAGTTGCCAGAGGTTCCGAAATTTTGCTCAAAGGAACTTCAGAGGATATCGAATTATTTGAGATAAAACTAAACGATTTGATAAATAAAAAAAGGAAAAAGAACATTCTAACAGAATATGATATTGAAGAACTTTTCATTAATTCCGAAGTGTCAGAGGAGATGGGAAAAGTTGATATGATTGATAATGATGATTATATCATTGTTTATGGAAATGACGGCAGAATCATAAAAGCAAGAACAAAAAATCAAAAAAAACTTGTCAAGGAGTATTATAAAAACGACTTGATATTTGCACTCGGCCCTGCCGGAACAGGAAAAACGTATACAGCTATTGCATTGGCAGTAAGAGCATTGAAAAACAAAGAAGTAAAAAAGTTGATTTTGACACGTCCTGCAGTTGAAGCAGGAGAACGTCTTGGATTTCTACCTGGCGATATGAAAGAAAAGTTAGATCCATATTTACAGCCTCTATATGATGCTCTTGGAGATATGATTCCTGCAAAAAAGCTTCAAACGTCAATGGAAGAAGGTATCATACAGATTGCACCTCTAGCTTATATGAGAGGAAGAACACTTGACAGTGCTTTCGTAATACTTGACGAGGCACAAAACACATCATTAGGACAACTAAAAATGTTTCTTACACGTATGGGATGTAACGCGAAGTTTATTGTAACCGGAGATGCAACACAAATCGACCTTCCAAGCAAATCCGATTCAGGATTGCTGAAAGGAGTTCAACTTGTAAAAAATATTAATGGAATCAGTATAATTGAATTCGGAAAAGAAGACATTGTCCGCCATCCACTTGTAACAAAAATAGTAGATGCTTTCGAAAAAATAGAAGAAACTTAATAATTAAGCTACCAGGAACCTCCGGCACCACCGCCACCAAAGCTTCCACCACCGAATCCTCCGAATCCGCCACCACCGCCTCCGAATCCACCGAAACTACCACCAGAATGACCTCTACCTCCACCCAACAATTGAGCAAGAAGAAGTAATTCCAAAGCTCCAGTACCTTTATGGTTTCCTCCACCAAGATTTGAAGAATTATTTGACGAATTAATTAATGCAATTACAATTACCAATACTATTAAAAAGACAATTAATATTATCAGGCTACCCACATTATCTCCCTTCATATACTGATCAACTGAAATTTCACCTGCAACTATCGGTAGAATGACATTCAAAGCACGTACAACACCCTCATAATAATCATTATCTTTGAATGAAGGCATCATCTCCTGCTCAATAATCCTCTTTGTTAAAGCATCCGGCATAGCACCTTCAAGACCATATCCTGTAGCAATAAAAACTTCACCTTTGATCAAACCAGTCTTAGGTTTTATAAGTATGACAATACCATTGTCAAATTTGGCATTTCCAACACCCCAAGAATCACCAATCTCATATGCAAGCATTGATTTATCCTGACCCTGAAAATCATTAAGAGTAACAATGGTTATCTGATTTGAGGTAGTATCGTTAAATGCAACAAGTCTCTCTTCAAGCAAATCTTTTTCACTTTCAGAAAAAATAGACGCAAAATCATTTACAAGACGTTGTGGAAAAGGTCTTTGTGGTATTTGGGCAGACAAAGAGCAAAGAACAAACAAAAAAGCTGTTCCAAGTAATATTTTTTTTATCACATTATTCTTCATCGCCAAAAGATATTTCATTACTTTGTTCGTTTACATCCCCATCACAATATGGGAAAAACTCCTTAAGAACTTTCCCTGCAGAAGAAATTGCAGAACAAACACCATTTGTAAATCGTCTTTCCTTAAAATCAGCTAACATATTATCCTTGATTTTATCCCAAAAATCAGATGGAACAATAGTATTTATTCCGGTATCACCTATTATTGCAAATTTACATGAATCATAGGCCAAATATATTAAAACACCGTTGTGAAGTTCAGTTTTGTCCATTTTAAGTTTTTCAAAAAGGTATACTGCACGTGCAATAACATCTCCCTTACACTTTGACTCAATGTGAACTCTGATTTCTCCTGATGTTTCAAGTTCAGCCGATTCAATCGCCTTAACAATCAGATTCTGATCAGACTTAGATATAAAATCCGAAGCTTTCATTATTTTTTTATCAATCTTACACATCTAACAGATGCCCCAAAATCATCCTTGCCGGTATAATTTGTTGGAAAAGAAGATTGGTCATAATAGATGTATTTATAATATGCTTTTGTATCACTTTGCTCAGTTGAACTCCACCAAAACCCATATTCAGAAAAACCTTTGAAAGAAGAATTACTCAATTGGGAATTTCCTATAGGAAGAGCATTCCATTTGAAAGTATTATATTTATTATTGTCAGGAGAATAAGGCCACATTATATCTCCGTTAAAATAAGCTTGAACAGTAACTTTTTCACCCAAACCTTTCCAGTTTCCATTAAAAGGAACTGCTTCACCCCCATTTAATACTTTTCCAAAATCGGCCCAGTCTTCATCAGTAGGAACACTCCAGCCTTTAGGACATACCCCTTGAGGACCTGCACCAAGACCTGAAGCGGATACCCCACCTGTTGCCTCATTCCATGAATAGAAACGCCCAAATAAAATCTGTGTAGCATCAGCCCTCCTATAGGATACTCCGGCACCATTCCAAGCAAGATTCTGTGCGAACCATTCGAGATTCCCAACCTTAGTAATGTAATATTTATTTAAGTCGCGCGGATCAGTAAACATGGTATCTCCATAATCAACTCCAACAAGAGATCCATCTTTATTTGGGTCTATGGTGGTTACTGTTTTAGAAACAGTTACAGTGTAATAATCAGTAGCTGAGGCCATTGCTGATACAGAATAAGTGCCTATGGAATCAGGAAATGCAACTGTTATGGTTGCCCCAACAAGTGTGTCTTCATAAATATCAGAAATAAGCCACTTTGTTGCATATGTTTCAGGTATTATAATACCTGATGCAGTAAGAGTCCTGACATCATTTACAAACACATAAGTAGGTAAATCAAAATTAAATGAGCCATTCATAGATAATGAAGTCTCTTCTTCCTCTTCAGTATCACATGACACAAAAGTTAAAATAGCGACTGTGGCATAAAGCCAAAAAAATTTCAGGTATTTGTTCATTGGTTGTAAATGAATTATAACTTGCAAATATGTGCAAAAATTAATCTATTAGCAAGTTTATCTATAATGAGGTTTTAAAAAATATTGTAAATTTGCATAAACTTAAACCAAAATCGTGCCATGTCAATTATTAAAAATATATATCTGCCCGCCGCTATTCTCCTCTCATTAAACTCATGTGTAAACAAAGTTGAATATGTAACAATAGACGGTTATGCTCAAAGTAGCACATATCATGTTGTCTGCTCCATTTCAAATTCTGTTTCACAAGATGATTTAAAAAGAAGCATTTCAGAAACTTTCCTGGCAATAGATAACTCTCTGTCAGGATACAACAAAGGGTCACTTCTTTCGAAAGTAAATAGAGGGATTGACATAAAACTGGACTCTATCTTTGTAGAAGCATACACTCGTTCATATGAGTATTGGCAAGAGAGTTCTGGCGCTTTCGACCCTTCGGCTTCACCATTTTTTGATTTATGGGGATTTGGATTCAAGAATAAAGAGAAAGTAACCCGGGAAAAAATTGACAGCATATTCCAATATGTAGGAATGGACAAAACAGCATTGGAAGAGAGAGCGGATTCAGATGGTGTATCATATCATCTTATAAGGAATAACCCCAACATCTCTCTAAATTTTAATGCTATGGCACAAGGATTTACCTGTGATATGCTGTCGAGAGTACTTGACAATTACGGCTCTTTAAATTATATTATAGAAATAGGAGGCGGAGAGATAAGATGTAAAGGCAAAAGCCCACGAGGAGGAAATTGGAGAATTGGAATAGATAAACCTACTGATGGGAATATGGAACGTGGTAAAACTCTTCAGGAAATTATTAACATAAGTGATAAAGGAGTTGTGACTTCAGGTAATTACCGTAAATACTATATCGAAAATGGGGAGAAATATTCACATACTATCGATCCTAAAACCGGATATCCAGTAAAACATAACCTTCTATCTGCCACAGTTATTGCAGATAACGCAACAACTGCCGATGCCTATGCTACCTGGTTTATGGTAATCGGTTTGGAAAAAACAAAAGCTGTACTTGCTACGCATCAGGACCTGGGAGCTTATCTGGTTTATGGAGAACAGGACAGCATGTGTGTATGGCATACTCCGGAACTAAAATTACAGAACGAAAAATAATAATAACAAAAAATGAAAAGAAGAGACTTTATTAAAACCACAGCCATTGCCGGGGCTGCACTTGGAATGGGATTTTATGGCGGTCGAAAAATTGGTGTTAAACAACCTTTTGAAACTATTATCAAAAACGGCGTAATTTATACCGGAGACGGAAAGGAACCTATAAAAGGAGATATCGGTATCAAAGAAGGACGTATTGCAGCAATAGGGTCTCTCGGTGAATCTGCAGATATTATTTTAGATGCTAAAGGGTTGACTGTCTCTCCTGGATTTATAGATCTTCACTCTCATACAGATACAAATCTGTTTGACTCTCCACGTGGAGACAGCCGTATATACCAGGGAGTAACCACCGAAATCGGAGGTAATTGCGGAGACTCCCCTTTTCCATATTCTGATGAATACTTTAATTCAAAAAAAGACACACTGCGTCACGGGTATCCTTTCTGGCAAAATATTGACGGGTTTTATGATGCACTGAAAAAAAATGGAATCGGTATAAACTATGGAAGTTACGTTGGACAAGGACAATTACGTTCAGCTGTCGTCGGAGACAACAATGTTGTGGCAACAGCCGCCCAAATGGATAAAATGAAAGGAATTATAGCCGAGTCAATGCAAGCAGGAGCAGCAGGAATGAGTTGTGGACTCGAATATACACCGGGATCTTATGCAAGCAATGATGAAATATCTGAAATACTAAAAGTAGTTGCCAAATATAACGGTCTGTTTGCCATACATATGCGCAATGAAGATGACAGAGTGGAAGAGTCTGTTGTAGAAGCAATATCCATTGCAAGAAAAGCAGGCGTAAGATTACAAATATCACACCTCAAGGCACAAAATGCAAACAACTGGCATAAGGGCCCGAATTTACTTCGTCTTATTGAACAGGCACACAATGAAGGTTTTGATATTGCATTCGACCGCTATCCGTATATAGCATTTTCAACTGGTCTTTCAACATTCATCCCTATGAACGAAAGGCAAGGGTCAGATAATGAAGTTATTGCCAGATTAAAAGATGAAGTTCAAGCAAAGAAAATAGGAGAATATGCTATTTCAAGAATTAAAAGGTTAGGTGGTCCTCAAAATGTAGTTATTACATCAGGAGATCTTCCTGAAAATAAACAATACATAGGAAAAGGAATTGATGAGTGCTGTAAACTTGCAAACCTTGACATTTGGCCTTTTATCAGAAAAATGCTGATTGATGAAAAACTGTCCACCCAAATGATAGGTTTTGCAATGACGGAAGATAATGTCAAAATGTTTCTTGCTCACCCTCTTGGAATGCCGGCTTCTGACGGAAGTGTTTATTCACCTGTCGGCCCGCTTGGAAAAACCATGCCTCATCCTCGCTCATATGGAACATTCCCCCGTTTCCTCGGAAAATATGTACGCCAGGAAAATATTTGCGATCTGAGTACTGCCATTCATAAATGTACCGCACTGCCGGCTTCAAGATTGGCATTAAAAGAAAGAGGTTCTCTTATTCCTTCTTATCATGCCGACATAGTCGTATTCAATCCTGAAACCATTATAGATACAGCTACATTCTCTGAACCTCACCAATTCCCAAAAGGTATCGAACATGTTTTCGTTAATGGAATATGGACAATAAAACACGGCAAACACACAGGCAAACTGGGAGGTTCAATTTTAGTCTAAAAACTATTTATGTTAACAAGAAACTAAAGTTGCTTAAAAAAGTCGTTCCCTTTATCATCAACAAGTATGAATGCAGGAAAATCTACAACTTCAATTTTCCATATTGCCTCCATACCTAATTCGGGATATTCCAGACACTCTACACTTTTTATGTTATTCTGAGCAAGTATAGCAGCAGGGCCACCAATTGATCCCAAATAGAAACCACCATGCTTTTTACAAGCATCTGTTACCTGTTGGCTACGATTACCTTTGGCAATCATAATCATGCTACCACCGTTTTCCTGAAACAAATCAACATAGCTGTCCATACGGCCTGCAGTTGTTGGACCGAAGGAACCTGAAGGCATTCCTAAAGGTGTTTTTGCAGGACCTGCATAATATATAGGATGCTCCTTCATATATTGAGGAAGACCTTCACCTCTATCTATTCTCTCTTTTAATTTTGCATGTGCTATATCTCTGCCAACAATGATGGTACCATTCAACAATAAAAATGTAGAAACAGGGTATTTACTCAAATCGGCAAGAACCTCTTTAATAGGACGATTTAAATTGACGTGTACACCATTTGAGTGTGCACCGCTCTTGAGATATTTTTCAGGAACGAGACGAATAGGATTATCATCCATTGTCTCAAGCCATATACCGTCTTTGTTGATTTTAGCTTTAATGTTGCGATCTGCACTACAAGAAACACCCATACCTACAGGACAGGATGCTCCATGACGGGGAAGACGTATAACACGAATATCATGAGCAAAATATTTTCCTCCAAACTGAGCTCCTACACCGGATTTTTGTGCTGCTACAAGGAGCTTTTTTTCCAACTCAATATCACGGAAAGCACGTCCTAGTTCATTTCCTTCAGTAGGAAGTTCATCGTAATATTTTGCAGATGCTAATTTTACTGTCTTTAAATTCATTTCTGCAGAAGTACCTCCAATTACAAAAGCAATATGATATGGAGGACATGCAGCTGTACCCAAAGTTTTCATTTTTTCAACAAGGAAAGCCTCAAGCTTTTCAGGTGTCAGCAGAGCCTTTGTCTCCTGAAACAGATAGGTCTTGTTTGCCGAACCGCCTCCCTTTGCAATAAATAAAAATTTATATTCGTCACCATTCACCGAGTAGATATCAACCTGTGCAGGAAGATTGTTTCCAGTATTCTTCTCGGTATACATGTCAAGGGCTGCAGTTTGAGAATAACGAAGGTTATCTGTAGTATAGGTATCATAGACACCATGATAGAGAGCCTCTTCATCACCTCCTCCTGTCCATACTTTTTGTCCTTTCTTAGCTACAATTATTGCTGTTCCCGTATCTTGACAAAAAGGGAGTTTTCCTTTCGATGCAACATCTGCATTGAGAAGCATAGTAAGCGCTACCGCCTTATCATTCACACTTGCCTGTGAATCATCCAATATTTTAGCCACCATTTCATTATGCGCAGGACGAAGCATAAATGAAACATCGTGCATAGCCTGTTTAGCCAAAAAACGCAACCCTTCGGGAGCCACCTTTAATATCTGCTCTCCTTCAAACTCAATTGTTGAAACATAATTTTTAGTGAGAAAATGATACTCTGTCTTATCCTTTCCCAATGGAAACATTTCCTGATACTTAAATTCCATAATCTAATATTATTAAAAACTATTTTTTACTTCCGTTTTCCATTAAATAAATCTTCATAAACTCATTTAAATCCCCATCCAATACACCCTGTGTGTCGGATGTTTCATAATTAGTACGCAAATCCTTAACCATCTTATAAGGGTGAAGCACATAACTTCTTATTTGCGAACCCCACTCTATTTTTTTCTTCTGCCCTTCTAACTCTGCTTGTTTCTCTTGTCTTTTTTTCAACTCCAGATCATAGAGATGAGACTTCAGAATACGTAATGCATTCTGTCTGTTGTCAAGTTGCGAACGAGTTTCAGTATTTTCCACTACTATTCCTGTAGGTAAGTGCCTTACACGAACTCCTGTCTCTACTTTATTCACATTCTGACCACCTGCGCCTGAAGAGCGATAAGTATCCCATTCAAGATCAGCCGGATTTATCTCGATTTCGATAGTATCGTCAACAAGAGGGTAAACAAATACAGAAGAGAATGTAGTCTGCCTCTTTCCCTGAGCATTAAACGGGGAAATTCTCACCAGTCTATGGACTCCACTCTCAGCCTTTAAATATCCGAAAGCGTATTCACCTTCAAATTCAATAGTAACTGATTTTATTCCGGCCTCTTCCCCATCCAACACCTCTGCAATATGAATTTTATATCCGTTTCTTTCACCCCACCTGATATACATTCTCATAAGCATTTCCGACCAGTCGTTGCTCTCAGTTCCACCTGCACCTGAATTAATTTTGAGCAATGCACCCAAATTGTCCCCTTCAGCACTCAACATGTTTCGAAGCTCCAATACAGTAATTTTATCCTCTAATAATTTATAGGTAGCAGGAAGATCATCTTGGGCATCTTCACCAAAGTCATTTAGAACCTCAAGATCGGATAGCAATTCTGAAATTTCATCATAGCCTTTTACCCAAAATTTAATATTTGATACATTTTTTAGAAATGCTTCAGCCTTTTTGGTATCACCCCAAAAATCGGAAGTCAGTATCTCCTCCTGTTTTTGAATTAATTCATTTCTTTTGGCAGGAATGTCAAAGACACCTCCCCAACGTTTCGACACGCTGTTTCAATCCTTTAATTTGTTCTAATGATATCATAAACTCTTTTTATTTGTTCATATTCATATCCTCTTCCCAAAGCAAAACGAAAAATCTTCATTTTTATTATATTTTTATCTTTTTCCTTGCTAAGAGATTTGTATTTTTTTTCCAATATATCTTTTAACCTCTCATTTGCCTTCTCGTTGTCTACTTGCACCAATGCCTCCTTAATTATCTCTTTATCAATACCTTTTTGTGCAAGTGCATAACTTATTTTCCTCTCACCCCAACCCTGAAGAAAACTTTTATCTCTTGAAAAAGCATTTGCATATCTTCTCTCGTTCAAAAAGCCCTCCTGCTCCAATTGTTGCAAAATTTCTTTAACATCCAAAATTTCATTCCGACCTCCGGAAATCATTCCTTCAATCTTTTTAAGGATATCCCCCTCACAGTACTCTCTTCTGCTGCAAAGAATCCTCATTTTATTTAATATCCGTTCCTTTGTTTCCATTAAAAAGAATAACCAAGGCTCAAATATGCGCCCAATTTACTGGTATAATTTGACCAGTGCAAATTAAATGATAGCGGACCTATTATTGAATTATATGAATATCCCAATCTTGCACCCCATATGCCTTTTCTCTGAAAAAAATCTAATAGCCCCTCATTATCCGTCGCATAGTTTATCGAAGCAAATACATAATTATTATCTCCAAACCGATACCTTGTATCCAATACAACCGTACTTAAAATATTTCGGAATGCATATGAATAGTTAAAGCCCATGAATGCTAACTGATGCTCCATATACCTTCCTTCTTCATAACCACCCATAATATTCATATATGATACAGGAACATTTCCTCCTATTAAGGATCTGTTATGCAAAGAAGGAATAATTACTAATCTGTCAGTAACCGATATCGCCCATAAAAAATTGAATTTTAATGCTCCAAACGGGTAGTACTCAGGAGCAAACCAATTGAAATAATATGAATAATCAGCACTTAAGGAAAACCCGGAATTAGGAAAAGAACTATCATCCAATTTGTCTATTTTAGCACTGCCATATACACTTACAAAATTGTTTCTGTCAGTACTTGGATCATAAACCGAGGGAATACCTGAAACGGGAATGGTTGAACGATAATTGAAATGTTCAAATTTCATTCCAGCTTTTGTATTTATTGTCTTGAGTTTCCTTGAAGAAAAGTTAACATCAAACGCATGGTGGTAAAAAGATATGTTATTATAAGTTAACCCGGTATCAAAAATATTCAAGTCAGAAGTTTTAAAAGTATAGGAAGTATTTACCTGTAACTGTGTCTTAAACGCATATGCATAATCTATTTTAAACAGTGAATTATAGCTAAGCTTGGCTGTTAGTCCAACCTGAGACCCGAATAGTCTCATATTATTCAGACTTATATTCAACCACAATGCTGCAATTTCTTCAGAATCGAATCTAAAACCAAGTCCCAATTGGTTTGAATGCCCCTTTTTAAACTCAAGTTCCATATCATAAGGACTCTCTTTTCCCAACAAAGCATATGTAACAGATGAAAAAGCCGAAGTACTATACAACATTGATATTGCTTCATCAATATCCTTTCCGGTAACTCTTTTTCCGGCTTTTAATTTACTTTTTTTCAAAAGTAACTCCCCGTCAGCATAAGATATGCCTTTATAGGAGACAGAAGCAAGAGTAATTGAATCCTGATCAAGGTGAATTGCTTTCTTATACTCAGGCCTTTTATATTCAGGCCCGACAAAGACATTATTGGCCAATTTTTCCTGCTCATCAAGATATTTTCTCAAACGCTTCAATTCCGGTTCTTTCTCGCGGGCTGCAACTTCACCATTCTTTATCAATACTGCTATACTCTGTTTGTCAAAACTCATTGTCCCATACCCTTCAACATCAGGAGTAATTATAATGTCAGTCATCGCAACCGCCTTCTGAGTTTTTTCATCCATAAGCATACCCATAAGCTCATTAAATACATCTCCTATATTGTCAACCGTTTTGACCTTTACTTTGGGCTCTTTCATTTTTATACCAATAATGATATCAGCTCCCATCTGTCTTGCAACATCAACAGGAAAATTGTTTTTCACACCTCCATCAACCAACACCATCCCATTTAGCCTTACAGGATCGAATACACCCGGAATTGCCATTGATGAACGAATTGCCTGTACAAAAACTCCACTTCTGAATATAACTTCTTTCCTGCTAATCAGATCAACAGCAACACAAGCAAAAGGAATAGGCATTTGGTTAAAATCCATAGAATCCTGATATCCAACAGAAAGTCTTGTAAATAAATTATATATATTCTGACCATTTATAAGAGACATAGGGAAATTGCTCAAAAGATTTCCCGTAGCAAACATATCATTATTCTCAATCTTTGATTTCTCGCCAAAAGAATCTTTTCCAAAAGGAATCTTTAAAACAAATTTTTCTCCGTATTTCTTATCTTCGAAAGAGGCTTCGCTTCTTGGAATCTTATCACTCATAACCACAGACCAGTCCTGAGCCCTGACAAGTGAATCAAGTTCAGTTGCCGAGTAACCAATAGCGTAAAGACCCCCAACAATAGAACCCATACTTGTACCTACAATATAATCAATGGGAATATGGTTTTCCTCCAATACTTTCAATGCTCCTATATGAGAAACACCCTTCGCCCCTCCACCTGAAAGGACAACCCCGACCTTTGGTCTCTGTGCAAAAAGAGACAAAGACAGTACTAAAAATAGTATTACAAGAAAACACCTCTTCATAAAAACAAAGATAACAAAAAGTAATGAGCAATACAATATAGAATTCAGCCATTTCTGCCTGCCAATAAGCCACATGCAGCAAAAATATCTTCACCTCTAGATGCACGTATCGTGGTTGTAATTCCAGCATTATTCAACCTTGCCTTAAAAAGTTCCATTATCTGATTTGGAGAAGTTTTAAGCGGGAAATCAGGTATTTCATGAAAGCGGATAAGATTGACACGACATTCCAAGCCTCTCAACAAACGGGTCAACTCATCAGCGTGCCTTTTTGAGTCATTAACACCTGCAAACATAATATATTCAAAACTCACCCGGCGTTGTCCAGTAAAATCATATTGACGAATAAGTTCAATGATTTTATCTATTTTAAATGTCTTTTGTATCGGCATTAATTCCTCTCTCTGAACATCGAAAGGATTATGAAGACTTACTGCCAAATGACATTTACTTTCATCAAGAAAAAGCTTCATTTTTGGAATAATTCCTATCGTTGAAAGAGTTATCCTCCTGGGACTCCAGCCAAACCCCCAGTCTGAAGTAAGTATTTCAAGAGATTTTTTTACATTATCCCAATTGTCCAAGGGTTCGCCCATTCCCATATATACCACATTAGTGAGACTTTCCGCCTCATCAATATTCATGAATTGTGAGATTATTTCTCCGGAATCAAGATTACCATGGAAACCTTGTCTGCCGGTCATGCAAAACTGACAATTCATTTTACAGCCCACTTGAGAGGAGATACAGATAGTAGAGCGGTCATCATCAGGTATCATTACAGATTCTATATACCTGCCATGTTCTATTGTAGGAAAAAGATACTTTTTTGTTCCATCTGAAGATACCTGTTTTTCAGCATAAAGAATATGCCCTACTTCATACTCGGCAGAAATATTTTCCCGTGCCACCTTTGAAAGATTTGTCATTTCTTCAATGGTACGGACTCGCTTCTTGTACAACCAGTCAGCCAGTTGTTTAGCTGTAAATTTTGGTAAAGAGAGAGAATCCGTAATCTCTTTTAACTCTACAAGGGTTTTTCCTATAAGCCTTTTTTTCATGCTGCAAAATTAGTATAAAAAGGGGTGTATTCATATAAAAAAAAGTATATTTGCAAGTATAAAAGGAATAAAAAAGCAGCGGTTAATTAACTGACTAAAAAAGAAAATTATGGCTAAAGAAGAAAAGAAAGGAGCCGAAAATAATCTTGAAAAGCTGAGAGCTCTACAAGCTACAATCGATAAAATCGAAAAAGATTTTGGCAAAGGTACAATAATGAAGATGGGAGATCAGCCTACATGGGAAGTTTCTACAATCGCAAGCGGTTCAATAGCTATGGACCACGCATTGGGAATCGGAGGATATCCGAGAGGAAGAGTAATTGAAATTTATGGTCCTGAATCAAGCGGTAAAACAACATTGGCCATCCACGCTATTGCTGAAGCGCAGAAAGCAGGGGGAATTGCCGCTATTATAGATGCTGAGCATGCTTTTGACAGGACATACGCAAAAAATCTGGGTGTCAATATTGACACTTTGCTTATATCACAGCCGGACAACGGAGAACAAGCTTTGGAAATCACAGATAACCTAATCCGCTCAGGAGCAATTGACATTGTAGTAATAGACTCAGTTGCAGCACTTACACCAAAGGCAGAGATTGAAGGGGAAATGGGAGACTCTAAAATGGGACTTCAGGCACGTCTTATGAGCCAGGCTCTCCGTAAATTAACAGCTAACATATCAAAAACAAACACATGCTGTATATTTATAAATCAATTGCGTGAAAAAATAGGCATAATGTTCGGAAATCCTGAAACAACTACCGGTGGTAATGCTTTGAAATTTTATGCTTCAGTACGCGTAGATGTTCGCCGTATCACACAATTAAAAGATGGTGAAGAGGCTACAGGAAATAGAACCAGAGTAAAGATCGTAAAGAATAAAATGGCACCTCCTTTCCGTAAGGCGGAGTTTGACATTATGTTCGGTGAAGGCATTTCAAAAACAGGAGAAATTGTCGACTTGGGAGTCGAATATAATATAATCAAGAAAAGCGGTTCATGGTATAGTTATGGTGACACAAAGATAGGACAAGGCCGCGATGCCGTACTGATGATGCTAAAAGACAATCCTCAACTTTCTGAAGAAATTGAAGCAAAAATCAGAGTAGCTCTTCAAAATGTAAAAGATTAAATTTTTATTATGGATATAGTTCTTAGTGGGATACGTTCAACCGGACATCTGCATTTGGGAAATTATTTCGGTGCCCTCCGCAACTTTGTAAAGATACAGGATACATATAAATGTTTCTTTTTTATTGCTGACTTGCATTCTCTTACAACTCATCCCCATCCGGATGATTTTCACGCAAGTGTACGCACTATTCTGACAGAATATCTAGCAGCGGGACTTGACCCGGAAAAATCAGCCCTTTATATTCAAAGTGACGTTCCTGAAATATCAGAATTGTATGTTTTGCTCAACATGCTTGCATACAAGGGAGAATTGGAAAGAACAGCATCTTTCAAAGATAAAGTCCGTTTAAATCCGGAAAATGTCAATGCCGGCCTTTTAACATACCCTGTTCTAATGGCATCAGACATTTTGGTTCACCGAGCAAACTGGGTTCCCGTAGGAAAAGATCAAGAACAACATCTCGAAATAGCACGTGTTTTGGCACGCAGATTCAATAACCTTTATAATTGTGAAGTATTTCCTGAACCTCATGCATTTAATTTTGGCGCTGATCTAATAAAAGTGCCAGGACTTGACGGAAGTGGTAAAATGGGAAAAAGTGAAGGCAATGGTATCTTTCTTTATGATGACGAAAAGAGCATAACCAAAAAAGTTATGCGTGCAATGACCGATTCTGGCCCTACTGAGCCTAACTCACCTGTGAGCGAACCTATTGCAAATATTTTCACCCTGTTAAAGCTGGTTTCCGAACCTGAAACAGTGAAATATTTTGAAGATCAATATGCAAACTGCTCAATCCGTTATGGCGATTTGAAGAAGCAACTTGCATCTGATATATGCAAATATACTCTCCCTATCCGCGAGCGTATCGATGCTATCTACAATGACGAAGCATACCTCGCAAAAGTTGCCAAAATGGGGTGTGAACGTGCACGTGAATCTGCATCAAAGACTTTGACTATTGCCAGAAAAGCTGTAGGATTTAAGGCTTTTTAGTATCGGATTTGAGTAACAAAATTAGGACAAAACAGCTCCGTTTTTTAATCTTTCCTCCGGAGATACAATCCGCATTTTGCCATCCTCCTCTTTCGCCATCAAAATCATTCCTTTAGATTCTATACCTTTGATTTTGCGTGGTTGAAGATTTGATAGAATACATATCTGTTTTCCTATCAACTCTTTTGGAGTATAGTATTCTGCGATGCCTGAAACAATAACTCTAATATCAATACCTGTATCAATTGTAAGTTTTAAAAGCTTATCTGTTTTTGGTACTTTTTCGGCTTCAAGAACAGTTGCTGTCCTGATATCCATTTTCATGAATTCATCGTAAGTACATTCTTCCTTAGCTACAGCAATTTTCAGTGATTCAGCTCCGGTTGATTGTCCATCTGAAATAGATACATCCGCAGTTTTTTTACCAGCCTCTGTTGCTTCGTTTGCAGCTTTAGTTGCATTCAACTTTGCTATTTGAGCATCAATAGCATCATCTTCAACTTTGCTAAAAAGCAACTCCGCTTGATTCAACTTATGGCCTGCAGGAAGAATAGAACCTGATCCCAACTGTTCCCATGTCAATTTTCCGTCATTCAGTTTGCTGGTTTTTATATTGCTTTCACTCTTAAGAACCTCAACATTTAAGATATGGTTTAATTTTTGGGCTGAGAATGGAAGGAACGGAGCAAATGCAATTGCAAGATTAGCACATATTTGAAGTGAAACGTTTAGAATTGAGGCAACTCTATCCATATCTTCTTTTGCAACCTTCCACGGTTCAGTATCAGTAAGATATTTATTTCCGAGACGTGCAAGATTCATAGCCTCCTTCAACGCTTCACGGAATTTGTAATGTTCTATATAATCTTCTATAGCCTTTTTTATCGGAACAATTTGATCAAGAGTCTCCTTGTCAATAGCTTCCGGTTTTTTATCCTGAGGAACAACTCCCTCGAAATATTTATGAGTTAATACTACCGCCCTGTTTACAAAATTGCCAAAAATTGCCACCAATTCACTATTATTGCGAGTCTGGAAGTCCTTCCATGTAAAGTCATTATCTTTTGTCTCAGGTGCGTTTGCACATAAAACATAACGAAGAACATCTTGTTGTCCCGGAAAATCAATCAGATATTCGTGCAACCAGACTGCCCAGTTTCGTGATGTGGAAATCTTGTTTCCTTCAAGATTCAAAAACTCATTTGCAGGAACATTATCAGGAAGAATATATCCATCTCCGTAAGCCTTAAGCATTGAAGGGAATACTATACAATGAAATACAATGTTGTCTTTACCTATGAAATGAACCATCTTGGTATCTTCACTCTTCCACCATTTTTCCCATTCATTCGGAAGAAGTTCTATAGTATTTGATATATATCCTATAGGGGCATCAAACCAAACATAAAGAACCTTTCCTTCTGCTCCTTCAACCGGAACGGGAACACCCCAATCAAGATCTCTACTTACAGCACGGGGTTGAAGACCTCCGTCAAGCCATGATTTACATTGTCCGTAAACATTTGACTTCCATTCCTTATGCTCTTCAAGAATCCATTCTTTTAGCCATGGTTCATACTGATCCAAAGGAAGATACCAGTGAGCTGTCTTACGTTTCACAGGTAATGAGCCACTTATGGCTGAATGAGGATTAATAAGCTCATCCGGGCTTAATGTACTTCCACATTTTTCGCATTGATCGCCATAGGCACCTTCAGCACCACATTTAGGGCAGGTACCTACAATATATCTGTCTGCCAAAAAGGTCTTAGCCTCTTCGTCATAATATTGTTCACTCTCTTTTGCAATGAATTTTCCTTCATCATAAAGTTTACGGAAAAATTCAGCAGCTGTTTTATGATGAATAGCCGAACTTGTCCTTGAATAGATATCGAATTCTATCCCAAAATCGGCAAAAGCATTTTTAATGATATTATGATATTTATCAACCACATCCTGTGGCGTACAGCCAAGCTGGCGAGCCTTAATGGTAATAGGAACTCCATGTTCATCAGAACCACAAATAAAAAGAGTCTCCCTCCCACGCATTCGCAAATACCTCACATATATGTCAGCAGGAACATAAACACCGGCCAGGTGACCGATATGAACAGGTCCGTTTGCATAAGGCAAAGCGCAGGTAACAAGATTTCTTTTGTAGTTGTTGTTCATTGTTATAAGATTTTACAGTTATGAAGTGCAAAGGTATAAAAAATTAGAAACGATTAAGCTCCTTTGCAAAACCGTTTTTGACTTGAGCCAATAGTTGAAGCTGGCGCCTGAGTTCCTTTTGAATTTCGTAATCATCCTCTTTTTGTGCTTTTACAAGTAAATCTTCGCAGGCACGTTCCGTAATTCTGAATTTATATAAAAGCAACGATTTTGGAACAGTTATACCTAAAATGTGTTGCTCGGGAACAATAGCTTTTTTATATTCTTTTATTGTAATTGAGTGACTCTCACATATTATATTTAGCGCTTCACGGGAAATTGAAGGATTTTCATGTGTGGTAAAATGACGTATAACTTTTTTCTGCGCCTCTTCTTCTTCCATATCTTTCAGATCAAGAGTGAAATACTCATCAAAAATTGCTTTAAATACTGGATTTTCCAACTCAAGATCATCCTCTATCAAGGAAGAGTAAATAAATTCAGAAGTTACTATTTTATCATCTTTATGAGCGCCATACACCATATCTTTTTCAAAATTAAGAGTATACTGCCCAAATTTAAGCAGATAATATATAAGTTCCCTTTCAGAAACGGTAAGGCATGAATTAGGGATATTAAGATTAGATTCCAGTTCCTTTGTATAAGAAATGTTTTGGCTTTCTCCATATTGAGAATAATCATCAACAGGTTTTAAGGATTGACGGTCATCTCCGCGATAGCTTCTACCTGAATCTCCCCATTTTCTTTTTTTTGCACGAAATTCATTTATTTTTTGGAAAATAATCTCAGGTTTCTGCTCAAATCTGTCAGCGACCATCTCTACATATACACTTCTTACTATCGGATCCGGTATGACAGAAATAGTCAAAATTACTTCATTTATAAGTTGTGCCTTTTTCAAAGGATCATTAGTAGCATCTTTTGCAAGCAACTCACTCTTATATCCAATGAAATCCTTTTCTGCACCAGCAATATAATCGAGTATTTCATCTTTTGAATGAGACTTAGCAAATGAATCAGGATCTTCTTCAGGAGGAAGAAGAACCACTTTTACCTGCATTCCTTCTTCTAAAATCAAATCTATCCCTCTTAAAGAGGCCTTTATTCCAGCTTCGTCACCATCATAAAGAATAGTAATCTTATTTGTAAAACGCTTTATGAGACGAATCTGTTCAGGCGTAAGTGCTGTCCCTGAAGAAGCCACAACATTCTCAATACCTGCCTGATGCATCGATATCACATCGGTATATCCCTCAACAAGGTAGCATTTGTCAATCTTGGAAATAGAACTTTTGGCAAAAAAAATACCATATAGGGAACGACTTTTACTGTAAATTTCAGTTTCGGGAGAATTTACATATTTTGAAATCGATTTATCTGTTTTTAAGGTACGCCCGCCGAATGCAATTATCCTTCCGCTCAATGTGTGTATGGGAAACATCACCCTGTCAAAAAACCTATCGGACAGCTCTCCGTTCTCCCTCTCTATACAAAGACCTGCGTCTACAAGAAACTCTTTTTTATACCCTTTTTCAAGCGCATCCTTTGCCAAAGACATCGGGCGATAAGCATATCCTAGTCCGAATTTTTTTATCGTTTCGTCGGAGAACTTTCTCTCCCTGAAATAAGTCAGACCAATAGCACGTCCCTGATCGCTATTCCATAAAACATTTTCAAAAAATTTCTGAGCATAATCTGAAACCACAAGTAGACTCTCATATTTCAAACGATTGGCTATCTCTTCCGGAGTCTCCTCTTTTTCTATGATTTCAACCCCGTATTTTTTCGCCAAATATCTGAGTGCCTCAGGGTAACTAAGATGTTCATGATCCATAACAAAAGAGAGAGCTGTTCCAGCTTTTCCACATGAGAAACATTTAAAAATACCGCGTGCCGGAGAAACCGACATGGAAGGATTCTTATCCTGATGAAAAGGGCAAAGTCCTAAATAATTGGCCCCTCTTCTCTTGAGAGAAATGAAGTCGCCAATAACTTCTTCAATTCTTACCGAATCAAGAATTTTATCAACGGTAGCCCTGCCTATCATATTATTTGCCCAACAATTTAAGCTCTTCGTCCGTGTACAGAATATCATTCAGGATATTATCTATCCCACTTATCACCTTTTCAGAAAACGGTGCAAGATCATCTCTGAATACATATATGACTACAAAGAATAATATTATGCTAATTATAATAGCTATAATCACACTCTTCATAATAGAAACATCTCCTTTATTTGATTCTTCCATAGATGATGAATAGTAATCATCATCTTGCCATGCACGACGCACAGGTGCAGCCGTTTTTACTTCCTCTACGGGAACTTCGACATCAACTGCTTTTACTTCCTCTACGAGAACTTGCACTTCTGATATTACTTCAGAAGCGACCTCTACCTCAGCTTCTTTCTCTTCGTCAGAATCATCTGCCTCAACAGCCGACTCTTGCTTTTTTGATACTTTTATGGATATTGGTTCCAGTCCGAAACCATCAGAATAAATATCTAAATCATCATTTGCCACAAAAAAATAATCATTTTGTGCTGTTGCCCTAAGTATACCGAGTTCAGGAAGCACTATACTCTTTTTTTTGTTCAATTCTGCACATAATTTTTCTACAAATTCTTGCAGCTCAATTTGAACTTGTTTAACAGATAGTCTTACCTCCGTGGTGAGTTTGTTAAATAACAACTCTTCATCATCTTTCTGGTTTACACGAAAAAACAATCTTCTGTATGGAGGATTTATAGTTGTCCCTTTATCAGAAAAACTCGCAGGCATTAACTCAGCAAGAAAACAGCCCATTCCAGGAACGTAAACCTTGTCGTTGACAAGAATGAGCTCTTTTATACATCTTGCGAATAAATTGATATCCATAATTTTCTGTTTGTGCCCGAAACAGGGCTCGAACCTGCACAACCTTGCGATCACCAGTCCCTGAAACTGGCGCGTCTACCTATTTCGCCATTCGGGCAATTGAATACAAAGATAAATAAAAAGTTTATCCTTTATTAAGATTTTTTATTCCGTTAATATTTTTAAAAATTATTTTGCTTAAAATATATTTTATTATACATTTGCAGTCCCAAACGGAAAAATTCCTCGTTAGCTCAGTTGGTTAGAGCACCTGACTGTTAATCAGGGGGTCCAAGGTTCAAGTCCTTGACGAGGAGCAAGAAACTAAAAGAGTTACACAAAATAGTGTGATTCTTTTTTGTTTTATATGCCGGAAACTGGTGGTCTTTTTGTCTTTTTTTCATAACTTGCGACTCCTTTTAGCAAACAATACCCCTGTGAATAATACCAAAAAAAAATTAGCAGATTATTCTTATTTAAGTTTTCTTAAACATCATGTAAACGGAGGAATGTTGCTCATGATTGTAGCAATAATTGCTATAATTCTGGCTAATTCAGCTTTAAGTGATGCTTATTTTTCAATATGGAAATATCCTGTATCTCTTCAGATAGGCAATTTTAATCTATTCAGTCACCATGGTGAATCAATGACTTTATTGACTTTTATCAATGATGCCTTAATGGCTGTATTCTTTTTCTCTGTAGGCCTTGAAATAAAAAGAGAAATGTTAGTTGGAGAACTTTCAAATCCACGACAGGCATTGTTACCAATTATTGCCGCATGTGGAGGAATGATTATACCGGTTATCATCTATTATGCTATTATCCTGGATGCCCCAGGCTCTAATGGGATGGCTATCCCAATGGCCACAGATATTGCATTCTCTATCGGGGTATTAAGTTTGTTGGGTAAACGTGTACCTTTAAGTATTAAGATTTTTCTAACCGCTTTCGCGGTTGTCGACGATATTGGAGGAGTAATAGTAATAGCTCTTTTTTATGCCTCAAATATTCAAATAGGATATTTAATCTCCGCTGTCGTAATTCTTGGATTGATGCTTTTGGCAAATAATAAGTTTGAGATAAAAAGTAAACCTTTTTATATATTTTTAGCTGTGTTTGTCTGGTATTTATTCATTCAATCCGGAGTACACAGTACTGTTGCCGGAGTATTGGCCGCATTTACCATTCCGGCAAAACCAAATATTAATATTGGACGATATATTGAGAGAATACGTGAAAACATTCATACTTTCCCTGTATCAAAAAATGAGACTATAATTCTAAATTCTGATCAATTAAAAAATCTTAAAAGCATAGAATCAGCTTCCGATCATGTTATTTCACCTTTACAATCGATGGAAGATGCCTTATACCCGGCGGTAAACTATTTCATAATGCCGCTTTTTGCTTTTGCAAATGCCGGAATAGTTCTCTTTGACGGAGGACCCAATGTTATAGGAAAAGTAACTTTAGCAGTTGCTCTTGGACTTCTTTTTGGAAAATTTATCGGAATTTTCTCATTTACATGGCTTACCGTAAAACTCAAAATAGCAGTCCTACCGGAAGGAATGTGCTGGAAAAATCTGGCCGGCGTATCTATGTTGGGCGGTATCGGATTTACGGTTGCACTCTTTATCGCCAATCTTTCATTTGGTTCGACAGAGCCGGTTTTACTCAATCAGGCAAAGCTTGGTATTGTAATAGGAACTATTCTGTCAGGACTTATCGGATACTTATATTTAAACAAAACACTTCCGAAAGTAAAAAAATAGATATCAATAATAATTGATGTTAAACTTTTATTTTTAATATAATATTTGTGTTTTTTTCTTAAAATTAAGAAAAAATATTATATTTTTGTGAAGCAACGGTTTATTAAGGACAGACTCCTCATCATATATTTTTTTCATTTCCTTTTCTATTTCTATTCCCTTATTTTACATTTTAAAGGGATTTCAATATTAATGCGCATATTAATAACATTATAATAATCGTATTATGAGATTCAATATCACACTTAATCGTACCAACAAGCAAAAAATGATTCCGATGGATTATCAATATTACATTGGCGCTTGGATTTATAAAGTAATAGGAAAAGCAGATTCTGAATTTGCATATTTTCTACACCAGCATGGATACTCTGATGGAAACAAACAATTTAAACTATTTAATTACTCCACATTAAATTTTGGAAAGCCTAAACTCTGGAAAGAGAAATCTCTTTTTGAAATTGAAGTCGACAAAATATTTTTACAAATTTCTTTTTATTTACCGGATACAGCTGAAAAGTTTATTATAGGATTATTTAATAATCAACAAGTATTTGTAGGTGATAAATTTAATGGTATTGATTTAACAGTTTCACAAATTGAAAGATTACCTGAACCTGAAATTTCTGATACTATATATTATAAAGCAAATTCCCCTATCGTAATTAGCATTTTGAATGAAAATGAGAAGTATGCCAAATACTTATCACCAACCGATAATAATTATGCGCTTTATTTGAAAAATAATTTAACACAAAAATGGAAAACTATTCCAGGAGAGCAACCTCTTCCTGATATTTTAGATTTTGATTGGGAACTTACTAGTGAACCTAAATCTAAATTAATAACGGTAAAGCCATATACCACCCAGCAAAGCAAAGTGCGCGGTTATATATATGAATTCAAATTGACTACCTCGAAAGAAATTCACAGATTGATACTATCTGCAGGAATTGGGGAAAAGAATTCCATGGGATTTGGGTGGGTGGAGTTGTTATTACATAATTTATTATAACTAAAAAATTACTAAATGCATAATAAATAATTAAAAATATGAGTTTAGACACAGTCCTTCAAATAGGTAAAGTTCTCCGCAGTTCGGAGAATAGCCTAAAATATTTCAAATATGTGGAGCCTTGTCCAAAAGATAATAAAACAGGAGAGTGGCCAATTTGTATTACAATTCCGGTTAATCCTGATTTTTCTTTTGATTGGAATGAAGTTAAAATTACGCCAGAAAATGAGAGAAGTAAGCTATACTACTTAAAATTTAAAACCTCGGATAGTGATGGATTAGTAAAGTATATATTTGGAGATATTTACTATGAGAAAAGAGCCACAGTAAAAAAGGATGGACTTATTGAATCAAGCGAAGGTGGGTATTACAGACTAGAAGATCAAAATCGTGCAGCCGCTTATAGAGCAAGCTCATTTAATCGAGGATTGAATGATTACAAAGACATTATCAATTCAAAAAAGAACGAAACTCAATGTATGATACAACAATTTCATGAGGAATTGGGGAAAAACATTAAATTCATTGAACGGATTCTAAAATATATTCCAGCTATTTCATATTTTTTTGAAAACAGAACTGATACAACCATCAATGATTTTCTTGAAGATGAAGAAAATCTGTATTTAATTACAATATCACAAAATTTTCAAAAAACCTCGAATGCCAATTTAAAGAAAGCGGGAATACCATCAGAATTGACACAGATCAACGAAACTCAAAAAAAAACACTTTTTGATCTTACCAATTTAACTATATTCATTCATTTTGAATTTCAAAAAAACCAACATTGGTATCATTTTGTAGAAGACATGAGCTTGTTGAATGCAAAAGTTCTTTCTGAATTCGTAGATAATACGCCAAATGGATTAGTTTTGAAGAAAACTCTTTATAAAACCCTTTGTTCTGGAGATAATAAGAATGATATTCAATTTCCATCATTCAGAGATACAAACAAGCACAAATCAAAAAACTTTCAGGATGATAATTTGCAGGATTTATTTTATGCAATTGACTATACCAGTAAAGGAAAGGTTATATCTGGGACTGATATCAAACTTATAGTTCTACCAAGAGGCGAACACCTTACCGCAAAAGATTATGATGACTTTCTTGAAAAAAGAGATGAAGCAAAAGTTATAGCAGGAAATAATACAAATATTAAAAATACCATTGATCCTCTTTTCGATTTTTTCACCGATGATGAGAAAAATATAACTTCTTTCGATTTGATATTCTGCAAAAAAGGAGGAATGTCTTCTCCTGATTCAGATTTAATTGAGCTTTCCGGTATTGAAAAAAGTAAATTAAGACAAACAAAAGAAAGAATTAAACAAATCGCATCAGAAGTAAATCATGAAAGAAAAAGCTTTCTAAGAACCGAGAAAGAATTAAACCCATTAAAAATTGATTATTCGTTTCGTTGTATTTTGGGAAATCCACAAACAGATCCTAAAACAGGAAAAATATCGTACAAACCCAATCCAAAATATCAATCTCACCTATTAAAAGTAATACCACTCATTTATTCAGATAATTACTCTCATGACGAGGTACTCTTGTCTGCTTTCATTCAAAATGTAGAGTTTAGTATCCGCTCAGGGGATGAAAAATTTAACTTCTTAAAATTTGATTTAAAGTTTCTTTATAAAATACAAAACACTAAAACCGATAAATTTATGGAAATCACATCATCCGAAAGTTACCAAGTTGGAGTCATGCTTGGTGAATTGGCAAGAAACCTAAGCCAAGAAATTAATTCATTTGAGAAAAACTACGTGGGTAATCTTACCCGAAGAATTGGAAACATGGCCGACTTTATCAAACTCAAAAATGAAATAGAACAAAAGCTAATAATGCACGACAAAACAAAGTACACCTTCCAAATATCGTATGATCTTGCCCAAAAAATCAAGGAATTCAAATCGAGATACGATAAAGAAGAATGTGCATTTGGCTTCATGGAAAGTTATTTTAAGCCTTTCCCTAAAAAAGAAACACCAGTGCAAAAAATAACTAAAAACACAGAAATAACCTTTTAAATCAATATAAAATGGAAAACGAATTAAAAAAATCAGAAATTTTGTTTTTGTACGAAACTTCGTATAACATTCCTAATGGTGACCCTTTTACCGGAGAACAACGATACGATGAAGAAACCAAGAAAATATTGGTTAGTGATGTTCGTATGAAACGCTATATCCGAACTTATTTTGAAGAAAAAGGATTACCAATTTATGTAAGTGAAAAAACCGGAGCTGGAAAAACTGATTCAAAAGGTGTATTAACATGGATTGCCCAAAACAGAAATGAAAAGAAGTTGACAAATATTGGAGATATTCTAAAAGAACAAATTGATGTTCGGTTGTTTGGCGGAATATCAACTCTAGATGATAAAATAAAGATTAAAATTGAAAGCAAGGATGTAGAGTTCACTAATGGTCATGTTCAATTTACAGGACCTGTTCAATTTGCTTTATTAAATCCCTCATTAAACGAAGTTAATTTAAGAATGCATCAAAACACTACGCACTTTACTTCAAAAGCGGAAAACACTCAAGGTTCAATTGGAACAACAACTTTAGTCCCTTATTCCTTAATACAAATCCATGGGTGGGTAAATCCTAAAGTTGCCGAAAAAACTGAAATGAAAAAAGACGACTTGAATCAAATGTATGAAGGACTTTGGTACGGAACAAGTGGAGATGGTAGTTCTCATTCGCGCAGTAAAGTTGGTCAAAACTCAGTTTTATTACTTGAAATTGAATATGTGCAAAACAATCAAAAAATCTATAGCATAGACCGTTTGATCAAATTAGAGCCAAAAGATGATAAAAAAGAAGAACAACTTCGAAGTATGGATGATTACAAACTTGATTTCACAAAATTGTTTGAAGCCGCAAATTCACCTAAAGTATCAAAGATTAAATTTTACACTGAGATTGAATCAATCAAATCAGAATTATTTGGAAAACCAAAATTTGAAGCGATTAAGTTATGAAAGGATTCCAACTTATCATAGAAGGTAATTGGGGTCATTTCAAAAAACCGGAAACTAATAACAATCCGTTATCTCACGATTTGATTACCAAAACAGCTTTGATTGGTTTAATTGGGGCGGTACTTGGTATTGAACGTGAAGATATGAAAAGTAAATTTCCGCAATTGTCAGAAGATTTGCTTTATGGAGTTCAGTTGCTTAATCCGGTAAAAAAGATTTCATGGGGATTCACCAGTCGGAAGGCTAACAGTCCGACTGCGGAAGGAACACCAAAGTATTTCGAATTTTTGAAAAACCCCAAATTCTTGGTTTCAATAGCATTAAAGGGTGATCATTCAAATTCCATTTTTGAAGAATTTAAACTATCCATTAAAGAGGAGCAAGCTATTTATCCTCCAGTATTAGGTTGGCATAATTGTCCGGCAAATCTTCAATGGGAATCAGAAGGTGATTTTTCGGAAATCAAAAATGGAACATTTGAAACCAAAGGATTTATACTTGCCGAAGGACACAAGCTCAAGATTATTTCGGGAGAATTCCGAATTGGTTTTGACAAGATGCCCACTTTCCAGAACGAAGATTTTTGGAATCTGCCGGAAAAATACAAAAATGTGATTTATCCCGATTGCCCACATTCAATTTCGGTTGAAGGCCACTACTACGAATATCAATCATCGAAAAAAAAAGAACAATGGTGCTTGATATAAATACACTCCGCTCTCATCCTGATAAACTTTTATTGAAACATATTCAGGGAGTGAGTGAGAATACGAAAAAGCTAACCAACTCCAAAATTGCGGAGTTGGTGGCTCTTTTCCATGATTTAGGAAAAATAAATCCAAACTTTCAACACAAACTTGATTCTGATAAAATTGTGACTGGTTATGCAAATCATTCCTATCTGTCAGCTTACGCTTTTTTCTGTGCCTTCTGTTGTTCCAGAAACAACATAGAAGCGCTGAAACAGTTTTTAGAAGTTGATACTTTCAGTCAAAATGATCTAATAGCATTGACGGTATTAATTGCTAAACATCACGGCAACCTTCCTGATTTTTCACCTATCGACTACACTGAAACAGGAGCAAGTATTTTATCAAAAGATGAAAATTACACATTGTATAATTTCCTTAATCAGGAGAAAAATCTGCCTATTTATGAATTTGTAAATCATTTTATAAACATTAATGATTTCAGGCAATTTCTTACTGCACAAAATGTACAACGAGGATATGCAGAACAACTTGTTTTCAAAGGAGAAAATAATAGGTCGGCTTTAGATTTCTTTTTAGAAAACCAGTTTGCATTTGCAAGTGTGATACAGTCAGACAAGGCCGATGCTGGAAAAATTGGAAATATAATTGATGATCAACGAAAGGCTGTTCAAACATTTTCAAAAAGTTTTAGTTTCCAGCTTAATTCTTATTTGGACAAATTAGATCAAAATTCCGAACTCAATAAATTGAGGACGACAATCAGGAATCATGCTATTGATAATATCAAAGAAGGGTTAAGGAATAACGAACAAGTATATGAACTTACAGCACCAACCGGTTCGGGAAAAACATTGATGATGCTTTCATTAGCTTCAGAGATTATCAAAGAGAAAGGAGCCAAACGTATAATTTACGGATTACCGTTCCTATCCATTACCGAACAAGTTGAATCTGAGGTTTTGAAGATATTTAAAGGCAACGAAGAATTTATTCAACGCATTGATTCAAAATCGGAAAACCATAAATTCGAAAAAATCCAGGCAGAATTGGACAGCAGCCCTACTGAAAAAAAATTTTTAGAAGCAAATATTTTAGAATTTCAGGTAAATACGTTTGCTTATCCTTTTATCATTACCACATTTGTACGCTTTTTTGAAACACTACTAAGCAATCGAAATTCAGAATTATTGAAATTACCAAATTTCTCAAATTGTATTTTTTTACTGGATGAAATCCAAGCATTACCTCCCCGTTTGTACGGGTTCTTTGTTGCTTACATCACAAAATTCTGTGCAAAATTCAACAGTTATGCAATTATTTCAACAGCAACACAACCCAACTTTGAGTTGCCAGTAAATAATTCAGAGGCAAAAAAATTCTTTTCCGACTATAAAAAACCAACTCCTCTACTACCGTTGAGTTATTTCGAAAATGACTTATTCAATCGCTATCAAATTGAATTCGAAAAAACCCCTATTGATTTAGAAATACTGAAAGATTCAATTCTTTCAGAAAATCGATCCACATTAGTTATTCTTAACACGATTGATGACACTAAAGAACTTTTTAAAAAGCTTCAAGATGAATTAGAAAAAGAAGAACTGATTCTTTTAAATACGCACTTTACGCCACAACATCGAAAGCTGAAGATTTATTTGGCTAAACGCCGACTTCGTCAAAACAAACGAATTGTAGTTGTTTCAACACAACTTATCGAAGCGGGTGTTGATATTGATTTTCCTGTATTGTATCGCGATTTTGCAACTGTTGCAAGTATTGTACAGTCGGCAGGACGGTGTAATCGAAATGGGAAACTCGACTCTTTTGGAAGCGTTAAATTATTCAAATTACAGAATAAAGGGAAAATCCGCTCTGATATCATTTATCAGGGTAAAGACAAGGAAATCCTTCGATTTACAAAAGAATCATTTACCGAAACAAAATATCAGGAAAAGGAATTGTTAGCAGTTCAGAAAGAGTTTTTTAACCGGATTCAATCGGAACTTAACTTTGCTCAACATTCCCAGAATGGCATCACACCGGATTTGTATTTTATTAAAGATATAACGGAATGCCAATTTGATAGAATAGGAAAGTTTCAGTTAATTGATAACCAATTATTTGGAGAAGAAATTCAATATTTTGTTCCTATAAATCAAAAGGATGAAAAATTTGAGGATCTTTTAATGCTACAAGATGAACTAATTGATTTGATGAAGAACAATTTAGATTGGAAATTAATTCGACGAAAAAAGAAATCTATCGAAATGCTGTTGAAAAAAATGTCCGGACAAATTGTTCAAGTTCGTATAAATAGAAATGAAATAAAACCACTACAAGGTAGTTATAAAAATTATTTTTCCTTATTAAAAATAGACAAGAATTGCTATTCTTTTGAAAAAGGGGTAGAGTTAGATGGTGCAGAATTTCTTATTTAATTTTGAATTAAAAAATCCATGCAAATCACTGGCACTCATTTTAACTATTATATGATATGTCATCGCAAGTTATGGCTATTTGCGAATGGAATTAATATGGAGTCAACCTCCGATTTGGTTTATGAAGGGAAATTGATTCACGAAACATCTTATCAAAATAGAAATGATAAATATGAAGAGATATCAATTGATGGAATTAAGATTGATTATTATGATTCTAAGAAAAAAGTAGTACATGAAATAAAGAAATCAGATAAGAAAACAGAAGCACATGAGTGGCAATTAAAATATTATATCTGGGTACTGGAACAACATGGAATGTCTGGTATTACAGGATTACTTGAATATCCAAAATTGCATAAAACGCAAGAAGTGATTCTTACAGATAATGACAGAAACAATATTTTAGAAATCATTATCGAGATTGAGAAAAAAATCACAAATGAAGTATGCCCAGCGACTTTAAATAAACATAAATGTAAAAATTGTAGCTATTATGACTTTTGCTGGAGTAATGAAAATGATTAATTTGTTATGAAAAAAACTTATTATCTGTTTAATTCAGGTAAACTCAGTAGAAAAGACAATACTTTGAAGTTCACTCCTAATGATGAAAATGGTAATGAACAGCAACCTCGTTATCTTCCTATAGAAAATATAAGTGAATTTTACGCTTTTGGTGCCGTTGATACTAATTCTGCGATTTTTAATTTTCTTGGTAAAGAACAGATTCCTATACATTATTTTGACTATTATGAAAATTATACCGGCTCATTCATGCCGAAAGATGATTTAATCTCTGGCAAAATGTTGATTGCTCAAGTCAAAATGCAACAAAACAAAAAGAAAAGGATAAAAATTGCTCAACTAATTCTTGAAGGTGCAACTTTCAATATGATAAAAAATCTGAAATACTATAATAGCAGAGGAAAAGACCTGGTACCTTTAATGGAAATAATGAATTCACTTTATGAAAAGATTTCATCAACAACAGCCATAGATGAACTAATGGGTATTGAAGGCAATATCCGAAAAAATTATTATGAAGCTTTTGAACTTATCATAAATGACTTCAGTATGTGTGGCCGCAGTTATCGTCCTCCCAAAAATGAAATTAACGCACTAATATCTTTTGGAAACATGATGTGTTACAGCCAATGTTTAAGAGCTATACATCAGACACAGCTTAATCCAACAATCAGTTTTCTTCATCAACCGGGAGAAAGAAGATACTCCTTGTCTCTAGATCTGGCAGAAATCTTTAAGCCACTATTGGTAGATAGGGTCATCTTCAAAGTATTAAACAAAAAAATGATACAAACTTCAGATTTTGAAGAAAAATTAAATTGTGTTTTATTAAAAGAAAACGGCAAGAAAATTTTTGTACAGGCATTTGAAGACCGTTTGCAAGAAACAATTCAACATCGTTCATTAGGCCGTTCTGTTAGCTATAAACACCTTATTAAACTTGAATGTTATAAACTTCAGAAGCACATTTTAGAGATAGAAGAGTACAAACCATTTAAGATGTGGTGGTAGTTTTTGATTTAAAAAACAGATTATATGTATATCATTTTAGTCTACGATATAGGAGAAAAAAGAGTAGGAAAAGTTCTTAAGCTATGCCGTAAATATCTTAATTGGGTTCAGAATTCAGTATTCGAAGGAGAAATATCAGAGGTAAAACTTATGGAATTAAAATATAATATATTAAATATTATGAAAAAAGAATATGACAGTGTAATAATATTTAAAACACGTCAGGAAAAGTGGTTAGACAAGGAAATTATAGGAAAAGAAAAACAAAATTTAGATACTTTCTTATAATTAAAGTTGTCAAACTAACAAATAAAAGACATTCTTTACACTGTTAAAAGAGAAAATAGTTCTTTGAAATGTTGATAATTAAGAGTATATAATAGTTGTCGAACCTCTGGCCAAATATAATTTTAAGTGTTCGACAACACAAAAAGAAAAAAATGATATATTTGTATTAGCTAGTTGATTAATAATCAGCTATTATTTTTGAGCCAAAAATCGGCTTATAATCGTACCATAGTGGAATTGAAACCTTTTAGCATTACCCATTTTTAAATTTCGCAACATCTTATAATCGTACCATAGTGGAATTGAAACCTCCTATCTCTTTCTTAATACAAAGCTAAACAATAACTTATAATCGTACCATAGTGGAATTGAAACTTGCTTTATTACTTAATGGTACAGTATATAATCCCTTATAATCGTACCATAGTGGAATTGAAACTTTTTAAATTTCGCAACATCATTGAATTTGCTTTTTCTTATAATCGTACCATAGTGGAATTGAAACCCGGACCACCGGACCACCGGACAACTCCACATTGTCTTATAATCGTACCATAGTGGAATTGAAACGAATAAATAAATTTGGAATGTTTCATTAACCCTTACTTATAATCGTACCATAGTGGAATTGAAACTTGTTGCTAAGCGCACGTTCCAATCTTTATCATTCCTTATAATCGTACCATAGTGGAATTGAAACGTAAATGATAATAGATTTGCTTTAAAAGTTAAAAGCTTATAATCGTACCATAGTGGAATTGAAACAATTAATTGAAAAGGGGATGAATGATAAAAACTGTCTTATAATCGTACCATAGTGGAATTGAAACCACATATCCAATAATTTAAAAACAATCATTATGAAACTTATAATCGTACCATAGTGGAATTGAAACCAAGAAGTAAAGCCTTTATTTGAATGTAACGGATTCTTATAATCGTACCATAGTGGAATTGAAACAGCACAAAAGAAGATGCAAGAGTAATAAATGAAGCCTTATAATCGTACCATAGTGGAATTGAAACATAATTTTCACTTTCTTTTAACTCGGACACTTTTACTTATAATCGTACCATAGTGGAATTGAAACTTGCAATAGCCTTTTAAAATTAATTCTAATGTTTTCTTATAATCGTACCATAGTGGAATTGAAACGTAAAATTTATCGAAAAAGGGCTGGCAGATATAGACTTATAATCGTACCATAGTGGAATTGAAACTCTTTATCTGTAATTTGATACTTTTCTGCTTCCATCTTATAATCGTACCATAGTGGAATTGAAACGAAAGTGCTGGCAGAAGAGTTAAAAATAAGCGAGCACTTATAATCGTACCATAGTGGAATTGAAACCTTTTCTATACTCTTAATAGATAATTCTTGCACTTCTTATAATCGTACCATAGTGGAATTGAAACTTGCCTTGTGGTTCTTGTTGCTGTATCGCTTCGTTCTTATAATCGTACCATAGTGGAATTGAAACTTTCTTCTGATGTTCTGATTACAAAAACTTCTTCTCTTATAATCGTACCATAGTGGAATTGAAACGTTTGTAATAGTTTCAATAGCTTTTCTTTTGCTTTGAACTTATAATCGTACCATAGTGGAATTGAAACCTTTTCTATACTCTTAATAGATAATTCATGCACTTTCTTATAATCGTACCATAGTGGAATTGAAACGCCATATTGTTAATTCGGTAATTTCCGGCAATAAACTTATAATCGTACCATAGTGGAATTGAAACTCCCGTACAGGCGTTCATCGCTGCTGCACGGACGTCTTATAATCGTACCATAGTGGAATTGAAACGACATAGGTTTATAGCTGCTGCACGGACATCCGCACTTATAATCGTACCATAGTGGAATTGAAACGTAGCTATTATGATGTAACACATAATAACTCCGACCTTATAATCGTACCATAGTGGAATTGAAACTATTTTAGTAAAAATATTTTCATTTATTTTGATTCTTATAATCGTACCATAGTGGAATTGAAACCGTATATCTACTATAATTGCTTCTGAAGCACGGGACTTATAATCGTACCATAGTGGAATTGAAACTTTTATCAAGAAAATCTACTCAGAGGTAGACAAATCTTATAATCGTACCATAGTGGAATTGAAACTTCCTACACCTCGTGGGGTGTATGATGAAGATTCTTACTTATAATCGTACCATAGTGGAATTGAAACTCCTATAATGTGCAAAATTGCACAATCACGAATGCTTATAATCGTACCATAGTGGAATTGAAACAAATTTAAGAGAAAGCGAGGTTTTGATTATATCTGCCTTATAATCGTACCATAGTGGAATTGAAACCTTAATCTAACGTAATTAAAAAGCAGAACATCATGCTTATAATCGTACCATAGTGGAATTGAAACAGCAACAACAAAACCCTCCCCTTTTTTTTCTTTTTTTCTTATAATCGTACCATAGTGGAATTGAAACTTGTCACAGAGCAATATCTCACTTTTTGGAGGTTCGTCTTATAATCGTACCATAGTGGAATTGAAACAATGTTTTTAATAAAACTCATAATAATTTGATTTTAACTTATAATCGTACCATAGTGGAATTGAAACTTAAGAAAAAATTCGCCGGTTTTCTTTTGATACAACTTATAATCGTACCATAGTGGAATTGAAACACACGGTACATCGTCTTTCGATCGTATATCGATATTCTTATAATCGTACCATAGTGGAATTGAAACACGCATTTTTTATATACTAATTCGGGGGGTGTGACTTATAATCGTACCATAGTGGAATTGAAACTGTCCGTGAAGCAGCTATGAACGCCTGTACGGGACTTATAATCGTACCATAGTGGAATTGAAACGTGCGGGACGAGAAGTGCCTACCGAATTTATCGAAACTTATAATCGTACCATAGTGGAATTGAAACTAGTCGTTTTAATTAGCTCATCACCCTGCATTTTCTTATAATCGTACCATAGTGGAATTGAAACGTGTAATGCTGTATTCCTTTGATGTTGCTCCATTATCTTATAATCGTACCATAGTGGAATTGAAACTCAGTTACTGACAAAGGTTGAGCACGCAAAAAAACTTATAATCGTACCATAGTGGAATTGAAACAAACATCATTGTCGGCTGATTTGGTATATTTTCGTCTTATAATCGTACCATAGTGGAATTGAAACAATCTGTAAAAATTGAGCAAGATGATACTATCTAACTTATAATCGTACCATAGTGGAATTGAAACAGGCAGGGCGTTTGCAATTAGCTCTTTAATCTGCAGGCTTATAATCGTACCATAGTGGAATTGAAACCAAACAAGAAGGAAAAGAAGGAAAAGAAATAAAAGCTTATAATCGTACCATAGTGGAATTGAAACTGTATATAATTTTAAGGTGTGTATGAATATGGCCTTCTTATAATCGTACCATAGTGGAATTGAAACGCTCAACTCTCCATCGGCAAGGTATTGCAACACAAGTGCTTATAATCGTACCATAGTGGAATTGAAACGAGCAAGATCGTTTTCAGATAGTATTATTTCGCTCCTTATAATCGTACCATAGTGGAATTGAAACTCTGTCCTTGTCTCTCTATGAGCAACAAAAAGAATACTTATAATCGTACCATAGTGGAATTGAAACAGCTTAAAATCAATTCTCTTGCTGAATTTATTTCATCTTATAATCGTACCATAGTGGAATTGAAACACAATAAAGATTTATTTGTACTTAAAGACAACGAGCTTATAATCGTACCATAGTGGAATTGAAACTTTTTTATAGTTTTGACATTGTTAAGAGCTGTGAAGCTTATAATCGTACCATAGTGGAATTGAAACGTCAAATGAACAACTTGACATTTACAGAAATCAATTCTTATAATCGTACCATAGTGGAATTGAAACAGAGTAACTCCAAGATATTGGGCTATCAAAGTGCCAGCTTATAATCGTACCATAGTGGAATTGAAACATACAAAATATTATATAATTAGATAGCTATTTGAGAAGAATTATTAACTTTCTAAAAATTACTAAAAATGGAATGGTGGCAAATTTTCATATTAGTGGTTATTGGGGTTCCAACTCTTATATTTATTATTGCTTTTATTATTGTTTTTTCTGATAAGGATTTTAGAAAAGATGTATTAAAGAAGAGGCCAACCACTAAACAACTTATTAAGTATATAATAGTTGGTATTAGTCTTGGTCTTTTGATTACCGGAGACTGGGATGAAGCGTTGGTTGTTATTGGATTGTTAATAGCACTATTACTATTGACTAACGGGATTAATTGGATCAGTAGTGGAATTGACAATCTTTTTAGAAACAAAGATTAGCAATTTAAATATAGATGAATTAATTTATTATCAACATACTTTAAACAAAATATTATATATCTTTGTTGTATGTTTAATACTTTATTTAAATCGGATTTGGTATTGTAAACAATCTGTACTTTCTGTATAGATTGTTCTTTTGTTTACTCTCGGATAACCATTTTCGAGAGTAGTTTCTATTTTTATATCAATTAAGTTTTTAACCTGCATACAATGATGATAACATTGTTATGTTTTCACGTGTATGTTATATACATTAAAATAATGAGCAACAAAAATAAAACAATTCACGAATTCGATTTTAATTTAATCTGCGAATATTTTTCAAATATGGAACGACAAGGGCCAGGAAGTCCTGAAGTAACGCTGAAAGCATTGAGCTTCGTTAATAACCTTACTGACAACTCCCTTATCGCCGACATAGGTTGTGGTACAGGCGGGCAAACAATGACACTTGCCGAGCATATTCAAGGAAAAATTACCGGGCTTGACTTGTTCCCCGATTTTATCAATATCTTAAATCGTAATGCTAAGCGGTTAGGATTGCAAGACAAAGTAAAAGGGATTGTAGGTTCAATGGATAGCCTTCCTTTTCTGGATAAAGAATTAGACCTGATTTGGTCAGAAGGAGCAATTTATAATATCGGTTTTGAACGTGGACTGAATGAGTGGCGTAAGTTTTTGAAAACAGGTGGATATATTGCTGTTTCTGAAAGTTCGTGGTTTACAGACAAACGCCCTGCGGAAATTAACGATTTTTGGATGGATGCGTATTCAGAAATAGATACAATTCCCAATCAGGTAGCCAAGATACAGAAAGCAGGATATATTCCTGTTGCCACCTTTATTCTGCCGGAAAATTGCTGGACAGAGCATTATCATATTCCACAGATTACAGTCCAAGAGCTATTTCTAAATAAATATGCAGGGAATAAAACCGCCGAAGAATTCATCGCGTTTCAACGTTATGAAGCAGAATTATACTGCAAGTATAAAGAATTTTATGGCTATGTATTTTACATCGCAAAAAAGATAGAGCTATGATTAATTTAAATACGTATGGTTGGAATGATGAGTTAAACCAACTAAAACAAGAATCCACATATAAAATTCTTACTCATGGCCGTATATCCATAGTACACCGGACTTGCTACGAAGTTATTTCCGAAAAAGGACTGTTTCAATGTGAACTGACAGGAAATATGATGTTCGGCAAATCGGACTTTGAATTGCCTTGCGTGGGCGACTGGGTTATTTTTCAGTCATTCGATGAAAACAAAGGAATTATTGTTGATTTACTACCCCGCGAACGTACATTGTATCGCAAAAAAAGTGGAACTGTTGCTGATAAACAAGCTATTGCTTCTTATGTCGATAAAGCTTTTATTGTGCAAAGCCTTGATTATAATTTCAATATTCGCAGAGCCGAGCGTTTTATGGTTCAGATATGGGAAGCGAACATCAAACCTGTATTAGTTCTCAATAAAGCCGATTTAGGTTTTAACAAACAGGAAATTGAAGAACAAGTTAAACACATTGCCTTCCAGACGCCGATAGTTTTTACAAGTATTCATCAACCTCAAACTATTTTTCGATTACGAGAATCCATAGCGGCTGGAGAAACGGTTGTGTTTGTCGGTTCTTCGGGTGTCGGGAAAAGTTCTCTGGTTAATGCACTTTGCAAAAAATCGGTTTTGCAAACCTCCGACATAAGCCAATCTACAGGAAAAGGACGACACACTTCGACCCGCCGCGAAATGGTGTTGATGGACGGATTAGGTGTTTTAATCGACACTCCGGGTGTTCGGGAATTCGGGTTGGCTATTGACGATTCCGATTCACTTGCAGAAATACTGGAAATTTCCGACTATGCAAAAATGTGTCGCTTTAAGGATTGCGAGCATATCAACGAACCCGGCTGTGCCGTTCTAGAAGCTGTAAATAACGGTACATTAGACCATAAAGTTTATGAAAGTTATTTAAAACTTAAACGGGAAGCATGGCATTTCTCTACTTCTGAACATGAAAAACGCAAAAAAGATAAATCCTTTTCAAAACTCATAGAGGAAGTGAAGAAACATAAAACAAATCTCTAATTTCTATTTTAACAGTGTAGGTATTCTTTAAATGAGAATACCCTCACTGTTTTTACATGCAAATTTTATTATCGTATCTTATTGGTATTGAATTATTTATGCCTCTTCTGTAATTCATTTTCTAAATCTTCTATCGAACAATTCATCTGTTCCATCAAAACCAAAGAGTGGTATATAAGGTCTGACAATTCATAAATGAATCTTTCTCTGTTACCACTGACTGCTTCTATCACTGTTTCAGTAGCCTCTTCACCCACTTTCTGCGCAATTTTATTTACTCCGTTTGTGAAAAGGCTGGTTGTGTACGAGCTTTCGGGCATCTGTTGGTGACGTTGTTTTATTACCGATTGAAGTGTTCGAATAAATCCTTCATTGTCAGGAGAGTCAAAGCAACTTGTTGTACCTCTGTGGCATGTCGGTCCAACAGGATTCACCATTATAAGCAATGTGTCATTATCACAATCTGACATTATTGAAACAATATTTAGATAATTACCGCTTGTTTCTCCTTTTGTCCAAATAGTATTTCGACTACGACTAAAAAATGTCACTCTACCTTCATCAACACTTTTTTCGTAAGTTTCCTTATTCATGTAACCCAACATCAGCACTTTAAAGGTAATGGAATCCTGCACTATTACAGGGACTAATCCTTCTGATGATTTATTTAAATTTAGTTCTTCAAATTTCATATTTGTATTTTTTTTCTATTCGTATTTATGTCTTTGTTTATATTATCACTCTTAAATCCTTACATTAATATTCATTTTATTAAGTTCTTTTTTAAGAAATGGTATAGAAATTTCTCCATAATGAAATATGCTAGCAGCTAATGCAGCATCTGCCCTCCCTATTGTTAATACATCTGCAATGTTTTCTACCGAACCGGCACCTCCGGATGCTATAATCGGAATTGAAAGTTTATCTGCAAGCTTTGAAAACGTATCGCAAGGATACCCTTTTTTTGTACCATCATGATTCATTGAAGTAAACAGTATCTCTCCGGCTCCTCTCTCTTGTGCTTCATATGCCCAGACAAACAAATCTTTGTCTGTAATTATTTTGCCGCCATGAGTGGTTGCCAGCCATACTCCGTCAACATTTTTCGCATCAATAGCAACCACAATAAACTGGTTTCCATATTTGTAAGCAATCTCACTTATAAGTGCAGGTCTGGCAATTGCAGCACTATTTACAGTTATTTTATCAGCACCGGCAGACAGAAGAAGTGATGCATCATCAACCGAAGATATTCCGCCTCCTACAGTAAATGGAATATTGATTTCTTTGGCAATATTTTCAACAAGTGCGGTAAATGTATTCCTTCCCTCCTGAGTTGCACTGATATCAAGATATACCAATTCATCAGCACCATCATCTGCATATTTTTTTCCAAGTGCTACGGCATCTCCCACATCTTTTAGATTAAGAAAATTAACCCCTTTTACGGTACGCCCGTCCTTGATATCAAGACAAGGTATTATTCGTTTTGCAACCATTTTTCTATCTCTTTCAATGTAATTTTCTTTTCATAAATAGCCTTTCCTACAATCACTTTTCTAAGTTTCATGGCGTTAAGTTCAAAAACATCCTGCATGGAATTAATTCCACCACTGACAATTATATCAATATCTGGGTATCTGCTCTGCAACCCATCATATAGCTCAAATGAAGGGCCCTGCAACATCCCGTCTTTCGAGATATCCGTACAAATAACCTGACTCAATCCATAGGGAACAAATCTGTCAATAAGATCATATAAATCTATTTGCGTCTGTTCCTGCCAACCGTTTACGGAAATCATTCTGCCATTCACATCAGCACCGAGTATGATATGCTCACCATTAAATTCCTGAAGCCACTCAATAAACAATTCAGGCTTGTTAACGGCAATACTTCCGCAAATTGCCCTATTTGCACCACATTCAAAAATATTCTTTAGAGCTGTTCTGTTCTTTATTCCTCCTCCCCACTCAATATCCAATGAAGTTGAAGAAACAATTTTTTCCAGTGATTCAAGATTTACCGGACTTGATGCTTTTGCTCCATCAAGATCTACAATATGAATCCTCCTTAGACCTATATCCTCAAAACTTCCGGCAATATTTACCGGATTATCGGAATAAATTTTCTTGCATAAGTAATTACCCTGAGTGAGACGGACACATTTTCCATCTATTATATCTATGGCAGGTATTATTTCAATCATATCTTCATAAAATTTTTAAGTATTTGTTCCCCTACATCACCACTTTTTTCAGGATGAAACTGTGTACCGTAGAAATTTTCTTTATTAAGTGCTCCGCTGAATTTTATTCCATGCTCTGTTGTCGCAATAGTATTTTTACACAGCTCCGGATAATAGGAATGGACATAATAGACAAAGCTGCTTTCATCAACTCCATTAAATAGTGGTGATGACAACGAAAAAATCCTGTTCCATCCAATATGCGGGATTTTTATTTTTTCCTCTTCGGCATTATTATTTAATCTTTCATTGCCTGAAAAACTATTTTTACAATAAAACTTCTTCACTTTACTGTCAAATATTCCCATGCAATATGTATTGCCCTCCTCACTATAAAGGCACATAAGCTGCAACCCTATACAGATGCCGAGTACAGGTTGGGAAAGAGTAGGAATCAGTTTATCCAGCCCCCTATTACTAAGCTTCTGCATTGCATTTGATGCCTCTCCTACCCCGGGAAGTATCACACGGTCTGCAGCTCTTATAACATATGGATCTGAACTCAGCAGATACTCTGCACCAAGTCTTGAAATAGCATTTGTGACAGACTTTATGTTTCCTGTATCATAATCAACTATTACTATCATAATATGCCTTTGCTGCTTGGTAAATCATTATTAAATATATCACGTCGAAAAGCCATTTTCAAAGAGCGGGCAAATGCTTTAAATATGGCTTCCGCCAAATGATGGTTGTTTTCCCCTTTTGCAGAAACATGAAGATTACAATACATTGAGTAACAAAGGCTTTTAAAGAAGTGCTTAAACATTTCTGTCGGAACATCACCCACATATTCTCTTGTAAATTCAACGTCCCATTCAAAATCAATTCTTCCACCAAGATCAATCAATACTAATGCACAACATTCATCCATAGGTAAGGCAAAACCATACCGTTCAATGCCTCTTTTACTTCCTAAGGCTTTATAGATGGCTTCTCCTAATGCTATTCCTACATCTTCAATAGTATGGTGTTCATCAACTTTAAGATCACCTTTAACATCTATCTGTAATGATACTCCTCCATGATAAACAATCTGTTCAAGCATGTGGTCGAAAAATTTTAATCCTGTATTAATACTGCTTTCTGATTTTCCATCAAGGTCAATATTTACTGTAATCTGTGTTTCGCGTGTATTCCTTATGACAGTCGCCATACGCTCCTCTCTTCTTAAATATTCAACAAGTTCATTCCAGTTCTCAGCAATTAATACACAACTTTCAGAGAGTCCGGATTGTAATATCTTTGCTTTATTGAGAACTTTATCCCCTATCAATATTCCCTTTATACCAAGATTATATGCAAGTTCAATATCAGTAATGCGGTCTCCAACAACATAACTCGACGCAAGATCATAATCTCCTGTAAGATATTTTCCAAACATCCCGATTCCTGGTTTTCTTGTAGGAGCATTATCCTCAGGCATTGTACGGTCTATAAGCATCTCGTTGAATTCAACACCCTCACCGGAGAGTGTTTTTAGCATTTTACCATTTACCAGAATAAATGTCTCTTCAGGATAAGAAGGAGTGCCCATACCGTCCTGATTAGTGGCCAAAACAAGGTCGTAACCAATCCCTGCAAGGCTTTTTAATCCACTTATCGCTCCCGGTATAAACTCAAATTGTTCAAGAGAGTCAACCTGATAAGTATCTGGTGGCTCAACTATAATTGTACCGTCTCTGTCAACAAATAAAACCTTTTTACTCATTTTTATTATATTTTTTAACTGTTTCCAACATCAAATCATTTTCCGAAGGAGTTCCTATGGTAATTCTTAGTGTTCCTTCACATCCCAAAACCTTAGAACGGTCTCTTACAATTATTTCCTTTTTCAGCAACTCGCCATAAAGACCTTGCGGAAAATAGGTGCTGACCAAAACAAAATTAGCTTCACTAGGGAAAACCTTTTTTATGCATTCACACTTCTCAAGTTCAGATATAACTCTTTCCCTTTCGCTTTTTATTTCAGCGACATATACAGATACATCTCCTTCCAGTCTATTTAGTGCAATATTAAGAGCAGGAACACTAATATTGTATGGGTATTTTACTTGCACAAACAGTTTTATTATCTCCTGAGAAGCCAACGCAATCCCAATCCTCAAACCAGCCAACCCCCACGCCTTTGAAAAGGTCTGAAGTATAATCAGATTTTGGTATATATCCAGTTCCGGCAGGAGAGTACACTGATCGGCAAAATCAATATATGCCTCATCAACTATCACAATTCCTTTAAATTTCTTGATTAAATCAATCATTTTATTGCGGAGAAAAGAGTTGGCTGTGGGATTGTTTGGAGAGCAGAGAAACATCAACTTTGTATTGGCATCAACAACCGACAAAAGTTTTTCTACTGGAAGAGAAAAATCCTCATTCAACTGCACTTCGCGAAATTCAATATTATTGATTTGAGCAGCCACCTTATACATTCCATAACTTGGAGAAATTACAACGACATTATCGATACGAGGTTCACAGAATATTCTATAACACAGATCAATAGCCTCATCACTACCATTACCGATAAATATCTTTTCCGAGCTTATACCTCTGATTTTACCTATCTTATCTTTAAGATTCTTCTTAACAATATGGTTTGGGTAACGGTTATAACCATTATCATATGGGTTTTCATTTGCATCAAGAAAAATTCCAGTCTGTTCCTTATATTCATCCCTGGCAGTTGAATATGGTGTCAACTGCAATATATTTTTGCGAACAAGTTCATATATGTTTTTATCCATAATCATTCTTATGTCTATATCTTTAATCTTATTTTCACAGCATTGGCATGTGCATCAAGTCCCTCAGCAATTGCCATTTCCACTATGGTATCTCCCAGATTACGCAGTCCTTCATGTGAAAGTTCCTGATATGTCATTCTGCGCATAAAACTATCGGTGCCTATTCCGCTATAACTTTTTGCCCAGCCAGAGGTAGGAAGGGTATGATTCGTTCCCGATGCATAGTCTCCTGCACTTTCCGGTGAATAGTTGCCGATGAAGATACTTCCTGCAGCAACTATCCTCTCTGCAACCAACCATGGATTTTTCGTCGATATTATAAGATGTTCGGGAGCATAGTAATTGACAAAATCAATCATGTCATTTTCATTATCAAATATCACCGTCATACTGTTCTCCAATGCCTTCAGAACAATTTTCTCTCTTGTGAGGGATACCGATTGCTTCTCCAGCTCACTGTTTACTTTCTTAGCGATTTCAACGCTCTTGCAAACCAACACACATTGGCTGTCAGCACCATGTTCAGCCTGTGAAAGCATATCCGCAGCAATGAATTCAGAGCGCGCACTTTCATCAGCCATAACCATAACTTCAGATGGTCCGGCAGGCATATCTATTGCAACGTCGCTCAATGAAACTAATTGTTTTGCTTTGGTCACATATCTGTTTCCGGGCCCGAAAATCTTATCAACCTTTGGAATACTATCGGTACCATACGCCATAGCCGCTATAGCCTGTGCTCCACCAACTCTGAAAATTCTGTTTACTCCGCAAAAATGGGCAGCATAAAGAATTTCCGGGGCTATTCTGCCCTCTTTCCCTGGAGGAGTACATATAATCACCTCTTTACAACCAGCAATTCTTGCCGGAATGGCGAGCATCAAAATAGTAGAAAATAATGGTGCACTTCCCCCCGGGATATATAGGCCTATTCTTTGTATTGGGATTGAGCGGCGAACACATCTTACACCAGGTGAAGTCAAGATATCTATTTCCTGAGTGATTTGTGCTTTGTGGAATTTCTCAATATTTGCCCCGACAATTCTGACAGCTTCTTTAAGCTCTGGAGAAATATATTTTTCACATTGGCATATAACAGCCTCAGGCACAATAAGTGATTCCAACTCAACTTTGTCTATCTCTTTGGCTAAAGCACGAAGGGCCTTATCACCATCCAATTTTACTCGTGATAAAATATCTTTGACACAAGAAGTAATTTCGCCATCATCTGTATTTACCCTACGGGTTATATTTCTCCAAGACTTTCTGGGTGGGTTTATTATCTGTTTTATCATACTCTTTTTATTTGCTGATTATATTATTCTATCCATCAGATATCAATTTTTACTCTTTATTATTTTATTATCTTATCTACAGAGAGTACAAGGATGCCCTCGGCACCTATTTGTTTTAATAATTTTACCTTATCCCACAAATCCTTCTCTTTGACAACCGAGTGAAGTGAAGACCATCCATCAAGAGCCAGTGGCATTACTGTCGGGCTACGCATTGCAGGAATTATTTCTATCGCTTTACTTACAGAATCAGTTGGTATATTCATTAATAAATATTTTTTTCCTCTACTTTCTATTACTGATTCAAATCTGAACATCAATTCGTCAAGAAGATCCTTTTTTTCTTCATCCATATTTGGGTTGGAAATAAGGACAGCTTCCGAAAAGAAAACCTTCTCCACCTCTTTCAAACCATTAGAAATCAATGTTCCTCCTGATGAAACAATATCAAATATTGCATCAGAAATCCCGGCAGCCGGAGCTATTTCCACAGATCCGGTAATCTCATGTATGACTGCCGAAACATTGTTCTGTTGTAAAAAATCAGTTAAAATTTTAGGATATGACGTGGCTATATGCTTTCCATTGAAATAATTCAAAGAGTCATACTCTTCAGCTTTAGGAATGGCAAGAGACAGCCGGCAATGGCCAAAATCAAGCTCTCTGATCACATTAACTTTCAAACCCTTCTCTCTTACTTCGTTCATTCCGACAATGCCGATATCGGCAATTCCAGTCGATATTACGTGAGGGATATCATCATCCCTCAGATACAAAATTTCCAGAGGAAAATTTGATGCCTTCCCTATAAATTTTCTTTTATTCTCGTCAATTACTATCCCAGAATCTTTTAGTAATTCACTACTTTGTTCGTTTAATCTTCCCTTTGTTTGAATTGCAATTCTTAACATATTACTTATTTTTTTACATAAAAAAAACCCGCCCATAAGGGCAGGTCCATATACTATTTTATTCAATATCAGCAAATACGACAACTCACCCTTACGTTATTATTGTATGGTGATGATGATGACGTACTGTTTGTACTGTTGCTGAAAAAATCATATTTTTCTTTAATTAGGGCGCAAGTTAAATATTTTTTTTAAAATATTACTTAAATCGCTTGCGATATAAAATTATATTACTATCTTTGTGTCGTAAACGATTTAATCTTATAAGATAATCGTGTAAGGAATTAATAAAACAATTAAAGATTTACAGATTAATAATAGATTGATGATTACATTAAAAATAAAAAAAGATGGAAAATAATTTTTATCAATTTTCGGCAATATCTCTTCATGGAAAAGAGATTCCGATGGAAACATACAGAGGAAAAACTGTTTTAATAGTTAACACTGCAAGTAAATGCGGGTTCACTCCTCAATTTGAAGGACTGGAAAAATTATATGAAAAATACAAGGATAAAGGTTTAGTAATACTGGGATTTCCGTGCAATCAGTTTGCAGGGCAAGAACCCGGTGATGAAAAATCAATTGCAGAAGGATGTGTAATAAATTACGGAGTAACATTCCAGATGTTCTCAAAGATTAAAGTCAATGGGAAAGAGACGCATCCAATCTACAAATATCTAAAGGAAGCAATCCCGGGAACATTAGGAGGTCGCATAAAATGGAATTTTACCAAGTTTCTCATCGATTCAACAGGTAAACCTATCGAAAGATTTGCCTCCCCTGTAACACCTGCAGAAATCGACGAATATTTAAGTAAAATCCTGAAATAACGACACAAAAATGGAGTACGAACAATTAAAGTTGGAGAACCAACTCTGTTTTCCGCTTTATGCAGCATCGCATCTTATAATCAGAGAGTATCAACCACATTTGGATATATTGGGGATTACATATCCCCAATATCTTGTAATGCTGGTTCTATGGGAAAATGACGGAATTTCCGTAAATGAAATTACCAGAAGACTGATTTTGAATACCAATACCGTCACTCCCCTGCTGAAAAGAATGGAAAAGATAGGAATTATTTCACGAAAAAGACTAGAGAGTGATGAGCGAAAGGTAATAATAAACCTGACAGAGAAGGGACAACAAATGAAAGACAAAGCTGCTAAAATTCCTCAGAATCTGCTAGGGTGCATTGCAGCAGAGAGAATGGGGATAGCAGAGCTGACCGACCTAAGGAGTAAATTAAATCATTTTATTGATTCACTGATTTAACCAGCCCCTTATTGTTTATTGAGTCAATAAATACATACAACGGTTTTTTGAATCTTACATGTCGTATATATTCCGTTTCATTTTCAGCAGGCATTGAATTCAGGATTTCTTCATCATAATAATCTTTACCGTTGAACGGGTTTACAGTCATGTACCCAACCCCTAAAGAGGTCATATTCTGAAAAAAATGAGTTCCCTGACTTGGCTCAACTCTGAAATTTTTCTGTTCACACTCAACTAATAGCTTTACTTCAGAGATCTGTGCCCAACCAACAGGAATACCTAGGGAAGCTACCTTTGATCCCCAACGACCTGGTCCTATCAAGATGTACCCTCTCTCAACATTTTTCATTTTAAGATTGAACTCTGCAATTTCACCGGCAATCTCATTAGTTAATAAAGGGTTAAAATTTTCCTTTTTCACATAAATAATATCAGATATATCCTGAATAATACCTTTCCCCAAAACAGATTCAGAATACAACACACCACCATCTACGTCCTCTTTATTCCAATTAAGTTTTACATTATCCGATTCACTTGCAATTGGCCTGATTTGTAATAAATTAAAAATAATCTTATCACCTTCCGGAACATCCATATTCACGGCAAACTCTATCTCAATTGGACTTTGCATCTCGCTCTGATATAAATTAAGCATATCCCTGACAATTTTCGCAAATGGAAAACTATCATATTTGAGAATATGAGAAAAGGTAATAATCTGTCTACCATCCCCGAAAGGTGTGTCAGATATTATTCCGTTTTGCATGTCCCAGATTGAAGCCACATGTCTTATATTTCTAAAATCTTTTGTCTCACTTACGTCAAAGCGCCTTATGTTTATAGAATCATCTATCGAGATTTTGAATTTTTCAGGCATAAGGTCAAGCGCATATACAACATGTTGAGTATCTCTGAGTGCCATTTCCGGGGTAGAAAGCTGAAGTACCTTTTTAGGATATTTAGGAATAAACATGAGTGACTGCTCCCCTTCAACAACAGCCTTACCCAACCCGAAAGCAATTTTGGCAACTCCATCTTCGGGCTTTTCGTCTCCAATTGGATAAAAATTTAATGAACGGGCCACTCCGGAAATTGTAGGAAAAAAGAAGCCACTATCCTCACTTCCACAAACTTCCTGAAGAACAATAGCCATTTTTTCCTCACTTATAACATTAGAAGTGGCAGTAATATATGAACGTGACGACGCATAATATATTGATGAATATACACTTTTAATAGCCTTACTTAATAGTCTAAGCATCTGATTCTCATCAGTCAAAGGTATCATATATGTAGAATATATACCCGCAAAAGGCTGATAATATGAGTCTTCCAGCTTTGAACTTGAGCGTATTGCTAACGGATTCTTTATATACTTTATAAATACTTTTAGATTTTCAATAAGAGATTGAGGCAATCTTGACGAAACAAATTCAGATAAAATCTCCTCATCACTTACATCCGAATTAATTACATATTTCAACCCGTTTTCACGAATGAATTCATCAAAATAATCGGTAGCAATAACAACTGTTCTTGGTATGGAGACCCTAACACCTTTGTATTTTTCATAAGTATTGTACTTCTGAAGCATTCTGTTTAAAAAAGCAAGACCACGAGCCTTCCCACCTAAAGATCCACTACCTATACGTGCAAACCATATTGTATCGTCATAGCTATCTTTGTCAAATTTTGCAACAACTCCTTGTCCCATTGCAATACGGTAGTTATTTATCCTCTTCTTGATATATTCGCGCATGTCATTTGCTGAATCAAAATCAGATAAATTTATCTTTTTAAATTCTTCACCTAACGTAAACAAGCCTCTTGAAAGCATCCATTTTGATAGGAGATTCTGAGAAGCGAGGTTTATCAAAAGCTTTTCAGGAATTTTCGAAGCAGCTAGTTGAAGTTCATGTAAATCTTTAGCTCTTGCAATAATATTTCCAGTATCGGGGTCTCTGAATTGAAACTCTCCAAAGGCGAATTCACTGCTGATGTAATCGTTAAGTTCAATCAATAACGTTTTGGAATTTTTTACAATAAATTTAACATCCAACTCTCTCGCAATTTTGGCCATACTTTTTTGAGAAGACTGCAAAATAAAAGGCATCAGGGGATTGTCTTTTTTAATCATTTTACATAAATCTATACCTGCATCAAGCTTTTCGGTTTCTGGTTTATCCCCTTTATTTATAACAAAGCCTACATCGGAAATCACCCCAAGTAAATTGTTCTTGTATTTTTTATATAGCGCAACAGCATCAGAATAGTTTGTAGCCATCAACAGCTTCGGTCTAGCTCTCTTGCTGAACTTTTGCTGCTGTTCGTTAAGTGCTTCGTGAGACTCAGTCGACTGTTGCAATATCAATTTGATGATGGCAGGAAGGTAGGTTGAATAATAACGCACAGAATCTTCTACAAGCAGAATAGCCTGCACTCCAACTTCCAATATGTCGTGTTCTGCGTTTTTCTGATCCTCGATAAGTTTTATAATTGCAATTATTAGATCGGCTGACCCATGCCAGTAGAACATATAATCAATTGTAGAAGTGTCCTGTTCCTCAATTCTTTGATGTATAATACGCGAAAAACTGGTCAAAAGAACAATTGCAATATCAGGATATGTCTCTTTAACTATTTTTGAAAAAGAAAAAGGGTCTAACTCACCCACATTGTACATGGTAATAATCAAATCAAAATTACAGCTTGTTTTCAATAATTCTAGAGCCTCCATTGTTGATTTAACCCTCTTGATTTCAGGAGGATTACTCATATTCAATTCATTATATTCCTGACTGATCTGAGATTCTATGCGGCCATCTTCCTCAAGAGAAAAACCGTCATAACTATTACATATCAGCATAATGTTACGAATCCTGTTACTCATCAGAGATTGATAATCACAATTATTATAATAATTATCGCTGCTGCTTTTAACTTTATCCTTAATCATTTCCAAAAAATTAACCATTCCCACAAAGTTAGCAACAAATTTGAAGTGATAACATTCAGGGACAAATTTGAATATTGACATCTAAAAAAGTATATTTGTATAAACAAAACCCGTATGAAAAAGATATTACTAACTGCCATATTATTATACTCCTGCATACTTTCTTTTGGGGCTAAGCCACATATTATAGTGATTGCGACAGGTGGAACGATAGCCGGAACATCTGAAAATGCAACTAAAGCAGGATACTCTCCGGCACAGATTACCGTGGAGTCACTGCTCTCTTCCGTACCACAATTAAAAGATAAAGCCGAAATAACAGGGATGCAACTTTGCAATATTTCAAGTCAGGCTATGAACCACAAAATATGGATAAAATTGGCAACTGCCATAGATTCTCTTTGCCGCAACAATCTTTGCGATGGAATTGTTGTAACCCACGGCACCGATACTATGGAAGAAACTGCATACTTTCTACAGCTTGTAATACCATACAAAACGCCAATAGTTATGGTCGGAGCAATGCGTCCATCAACGAGTCTTAGTGCAGATGGACCAATGAATCTCTATAATGCCGTTTCTTTAGCATCCAATACTCAATCAGTGGGGAAAGGGGTTATGATAATAATGAACGACTATATTTTATCCGCAGACGATGCAACAAAAACAAACACAGTAAATCCAAATTCCTTTGAATGCCCAAATTATGGTCCATTAGGAATAATGAGAGGTGGAAAACCGTTTTTTTTCAGAGAACCAAAAGGACGTCATAACGAACAATCCCGTTTCAGCATAGAAAAGCTCAGGGAACATCTTACTGAACAATCAGGATTAAACACCTCAAAACTTAACCGTATACCACCAGAAGAGATTAAATTACCGCAAGTAGATATTATTCTCTCATACGCAAATGCAAGTGCGATACAATTTGAAGCATTACTGGAACATGGTGTTGATGGCATTATTATCTCAGGAGTAGGGCATGGTAACTACTCCCCTGCCATTGCCGAGGCAATAATAAAAGCAACAAAAAAGCCAGACTTTAACGAATCCAAAACATCAGAGAATAAATCAACTCCTGCATCAATTAAGAACACACACAATCCTATAATTGTTAGAGCAAGCCGTGTCCTAAAAGGAGGAGTAACAACAGAACTTGAAGAGCCATTCGAAGGGCAAATAGCTTCATATTACAAAACGCCCCAAAAAGCCCGCATATTATTGATGCTTGCCCTCACTCAAACACGTAATCCTGAAGAGATTCAGAGTATTTTTGTGGAATATTAGACTAATTATATAAACATTACGGAAATGAAAAAAGTGACTATTTTAATAATCTTGATATTTATCTGTATAACAGGGTTTACACAAAACAAAGAGTATTACGAAAGAGTAGTTAAGGATTTGTCCAGTCCTAAATATGAAGGGAGAAATGACTACAAAAACGGAGATATCAAGGCAGCAAAATATATCATTCAGGCCTTACGTTTTGAGAAGGTACAACCACTCCCGGAAATAAAAATTGGGTTAAGCACAAGTAATGTAACACACGGATCAGATGCTCTATCTACAGATAGACTTAATAAAGATGAGATCCCTTATATTCAGCCTTTCTTTTATCCATTGAATGTAATGAGAGGCAATATGGAATTCAGTGTGGACGGTAAAAGGTATGAACCCACCTATGATTTTATAATGAAAGAGTTTTCTACAGGGAAAAAAGGAGAATTTGATGTCTATTATCTGGATGAATCGCGCTACATACCTGAAAGTTTCATCTCCTTCCTGAATAGTGGAGAGTTCAAAAATTCTTTTGTTGTAATCGATTTTGAACTGTTTTGGGAAAAACTTGACAAACAGGAAATCGAGATTTACCAGACATATCTGGGAAAATTAACGAACGTAGGCGGAATTATCCTGCAATATGATAATATGCCTACCTACTACAAAGCCCGCAGTAAATATACCGTTCCCATGCCTGTTGTAGGAGTTGGCCCCAATTTTCCAAAAAATGCAAAAAAAATCAGCATCAACGTAGAAAATGAATACTTAAAGAAACACGAAGCACACAATATTATTGCATACATAAAAGGGAAAACACAACCCGATAGCTGCATAATACTTATGGCACACTATGACCACCTCGGACTTATGGGAAAAGATATAGTTTTCCCCGGTGCCAATGATAACGCTTCAGGAGTTGGTATGCTTATTACTCTTGCACAGCACTATTCAAAAGGAAAAAACCGTCCATGTAATTCGATTATGTTTATTTTTACAGATGGTGAAGAGTCCAATCTACTAGGATCAATATACTATGTAAACAATCCTCTCAAACCTCTCGAAAAAATAAAATATCTCATTAACCTTGATATGATTGGTGACACCGGTAGCACCATTACATGTGAAACAGGAGGAAATGGAATATCTCTACAAAAAAATGGGACAAAGAAAGGAGAAGAGGGCCTTTGCCTCTTCAAAGAGATAAACAAAGAATACTCTTTCTTTACTGACTTCATACAAAATCCTCTATCAGATCTCAGCGACCACTACCCCTTTGCAATGAAAGGGGTGCCGTCTATCTATTTTACAATTGAAGGAAACTTCTACAGTTACTACCACACTCCAAGTGATACATCGGAACACACATCCTCAGAAAATTATAATAAACTTTTTAAGCTGATTACTGAATTTATAAAAAGGTACTAAAACACTTGTTTTTTTATTTTTAATATATATCTTTGTGATATTAAAATAATATCACTTTATAATAATTTACTAAAATGAAAACACAAGAAGCGGCAATTAAAAAAAATTATCAGGAAAAATTCATTCACCCTGTAAATGGCTGGATGACTCTGTTTTTAAGTTTATTGGGTTCTGTGGCTGGTATTTTGGTCCCTATATTAATGACAGAAAGTGGATATAGCAGTGCATGGTGGTGGTGTATCATCATTACTATTGTTTCATTAGTAGTTATGTGCGGTTTGTGCATTGTAAATCCTAATGAAAGTAAGGTTGTAACATTTTTTGGAAAATATATAGGAACGGTAACCGACAATGGATTTTTCTTCATTAACCCTTTTACTATAAGGTTAAAAGTGTCTCTTCGTGCACGAAACCTGAACGGAGATCCAATAAAAGTAAATGACAAAATGGGTAATCCTATCATGATTGGCGTTGTTCTGGTTTGGAAAGTTGAAAACACTTTTAAAGCCTCATTTGAAGTTGACAATTATGTAAAATATGTTGACGTTCAAAGTGAAGCCGCCATCCGTAATCTTGCTGGTTCATATCCTTATGACAATCTTGAAGACGAAGAAGCAAGCATCACTCTGAGAAGCGGCGGTGAAGAGGTAAACGATCTGCTTGAGGATCAACTCTCAAAACGTCTTGCTTTTGCAGGTATTAAAGTCGTAGAGGCACGCATCAGTTATCTTGCTTATGCTCCTGAAATCGCAAGCGCAATGTTGCAACGCCAACAAGCAACTGCAATTGTTGCCGCACGTCACAAAATTGTTGAAGGTGCTGTAAGTATGGTACAAATGGCACTGCAACAATTATCTGACAAAGATATTATCGAACTTGATCAAGAGAAGAAAGCAGCAATGGTTACCAATCTTATGGTTGTCCTAACTTCAGACAGAGCCGCAACTCCTGTAATAAACACCGGTACTCTTTATCAATAAGATACTAAAATTACAAATTAACAATAACTAATACTTGTGAATAAGTACTAAGCTTAATGGTAAAAGATAAAAAATCATTTATAATACGTATTGATCCGGATACTCTGGCTGCCCTGGAAAAATGGGCAGCCGATGAGTTCCGTAGCATAAATGGTCAAATAGAGTTTATCCTATCTGATGCCATTAAAAAAGCAAAACGATTACCAAAAGAACCTAAATAATTGAAAGACTATTGCTCCGGTATTCCAAATAAAGGCACTAGTCCGTCAAGTTGTTCTTTAGTCAGTCCCTCCGGTTCAAATCCTGCCATTTTAGCATTTATATATATTTGAGCCGACTTTGATAAAGTGTCTATCATGTCAAACACTTCAATAATATTATCTCCTATTGCAAGACAACCGTGTTTTTCCCACATAACACAATCATATCTGTCCAAAAGTTTTATGGTGGCATCTGCAAGTTCTATCGTTCCTGGCTGTTCATAAGGGACTATCCCTACTCCATGAGGCACAATTACTCTTGTCTCTGGAATCATAGACCACAGTAAATGGGTAAGAACACCCTCTTTTAAAAATTTCGGATTGTGAGTCAAAGCTATCAAATCGGTAGGATGTGTATGGCATACAACTTTTACCTCTTTTGCTCCAGGTATAGAGTTTTTACTCATCCACTTCATATAATTGTGTATTGAAAGATGGGACAATATTTCCGAAGTTGGCTTAATATCATTATCTGCGATGATATCATAACTATCCCCACGGTCGTTAATTCTGACAATAACACCATTTTCCATAGGCTGTTGGGAAACATATCTCATTCTGCGATTTGTCCCTGTTACGTAGAAAAAATTATCTGCAAGAAATGGAAATATTTTTGGTAAAGAAATAGTACTGATTGGTTCCCTTTCAATATCTCTGGTTGTCATAAGTTCAGTTACATTTACGGAAATATTTCCACCGTTACGTTCAGCCCATCCACGCTGCCATAGATAACCTGCCACTTCTGCAATATCTGCAATCCGGGCAGTCAGTTTTGAGTTTATGTCTAATATTGAAACCATATCAAATAATATTTGGGAAAATTAATGAAAATATAAGTATTGCAAGTCCGATAGAAAGAATGATATATGTCTTGCGACCAACGCCTTTCCACTCTTTTAATATCAAACCCCAGACATTCGAAAACAAAATATTCAGAGACATCAGTATCGACCATGAGAAAGCAATCATGACAGGAGAGTCCTGCAAAAAAGCCTTGCCCATAGACAATCCGAAAAACTGGGAATACCATAAACAACCTGCCAATACACAAAAGAGCAAATTGTTGATTAGATGACGTCCCTGTACATAATCAGAAAATGTTTTATTTTTAATATTCTGAAAAATACAATATGCAAAATTGGTAATAGCTCCACCTAATGTTACAAGCAGTATTACAGGTGTAAGAGAGAACATTTTAGAGGCACCTAATGCCCTTACTGAGATTTCAATTTCCTTTCCCTCTCCAAGTCCAAGATTAAAGCAGGCACTCATTACGCCGGCCATAAGGGCGACAATCAGTCCCTTTGTCAAAGCAAACTCTTTCACGGCCTTCTTCTGATCCTCACTGCTCATATTCTTTGAACGTAAAGCACCGGCATATCCGATAACGGCAATACCTGCAATTGCAATACTGACTCCTATCAGCAATACCAATCCTTCTCCGGCAAAAAGATTTTCCCCTGCAAATAATGCCGGGAATAATGTGCCAAAAGCAGAGCAAGTGCCAAGTGCGATTGACTGCCCCATAGCAACACCCAAGTACCTCATTGACAATCCAAATGTCAATCCTCCGACACCCCATAACATTCCATAAAAAATTGAGCCGAACAAAGATTGTCCTGCATACAAATCAAATATGGAAACTCCGGTTGGCACCGTCACAAACAATATTCCTATAAGAGGA
>Ga0265297_10000407_pt1 | contig 132670 bp, 142 predicted proteins | sample Munlanlwell13791_FD_192502 | JGI IMG/M metagenome (GOLD analysis project Ga0265297, IMG submission 192502) | Leachate microbial communities from a municipal landfill in Southern Ontario, Canada - Leachate well 137-91 | ecosystem: Engineered > Solid waste > Landfill > Unclassified | place...
AAAGCATTAGATATGGAAGCGGTTGTATTGGTGAGATTTAATCTTTCAAGACCTCCAGCAGAAACAGAAATAGAATCGGCGGCTTTTCTGAATAAGCCGGTATTTTTATCAATGGCAAATGAGTAAGCCGGCGAGGCAGCTGTACCCGATTGAGCATAGAAATATGATGAAGAAGAAATGTCAAAATTAACCGTACCGTCAAAATATGTCATCCCATCAACTTCCAGCTTCCCCGAGATAAGAAGATCGGAGGCAACTGATAATCCATGGCCGGTAGTATTGACCCCAAATCGTGAATATGAAGTCGTCGCTGTTCCGGCCACTTGCAATCCCTCTCGGAAGATAACATCACTGACAACATCAAGTTTTGCTCCAGGAATTGTTGTGCCGATGCCGACATTGCCAGTATTGTCAATAATCACTACTGGCACGCTATTTTGTTCCAACATAAAAGGATGGTCGGTTTTTGTTCCGATACTCAGTGAGTTTATATAAGGTGCTTCACCTCTAAAATTTATATATCCAGCAACAGCATCATCATTTCTACCGAACCTGATGATTTCTTCATCATAGCTGGATTGAGAAGATAAAACTTGTAAGCGAGAAGCAGGCAACGTCGACCCGATGCCGACGTTGCCCGAGTCTGCTTTTATAGTTATCAGTTGCTTAATAATACCTGTTCCAGCGTCGTCACGAGTTTGAATTCTTAGGTCATTTTCCGAACCCTCAAAAAAATCGTTAATTAGAGTAATCCTTCTCCTTGATGCCGCCCCAGAGGAATCATACAAATCAAGACGAGCCTCTCCAGCTCCAGTAATATCAAGATTTGACTTTGGCTCCGTCGTCCCGATGCCGACTTTGCCGGTGTTTGTAAGGAACGACATAACGTCTGTTCCCAAAACAGCATCATAAATCCTGAAGTCATTCGTGTTTGTCGGCCTGTAAAGTAGCCATTTTAAAGTGCCTGTGTTGTAAATCTCCAGTCCAGGCTCCGAAGCCGCTAAGGAATCGATTGATATTCTCGGATTTGTGCCATAAAGACTCAATAGTCTCCCCGGTGCCGTCGTCCCGATACCGACATTGCGCGATGAATCAATATACAAAGCATTAGATATGGAAGCGGTTGTATTGGTGAGATTTAATCTTTCAAGACCTCCAGCAGAAACAGAAATAGAATCGGCGGCTTTTCTGAATAAGCCGGTATTTTTATCAATTGTAAAACTGAAGGAAGGAGAACCAGCTGTACCGGGTTGGGCATAGAAATAAGAGGAGGAAGATGTGCTGAAATTAACGGTGCCGTCAAAATAGGCATTGCCCGACACTTCTAATTTTCCGCTTATTAATAAATCGCTATTAGTTGACAGGGAATGGGCCGTGATGTTTGTTCCAAGCCGGTTATAAGAAACCGTGGCGATGGTCGCACCGGAACCTATTTGCAAAGAGCCGACAGTAAATAAGTTGGAAGCTGAAGCAGTTCCTTGGATTTCAAGTTTAGTAAGAGGAGAGGTCGTCCCGATGCCGACCCTGCCTAGTCCATCATTATTGACATTAAAGACCGAATCATTGTGGCCGGATAAACTCCATTCCAGACCCGTTAAAGCGTTGTGCTGGGTGGCGACATAGGTACCGGACGGCAAATTAGAAATATTCCGCAAATCCTGGGCTTCTATGTAATCCGGAGTTCCGCCTAAATTCCTGACAATTACCCTATATAAGATTTTCATTTCAGGGAAAGGCAGCGATCCCAGGCTCAGGCCTTGGTAGGTATTGTCATTGCGGGCATCAGTTAAATTATTTGATACATTCTGGCCCATTAATGAAATAATGGGGTAATCGGCATCATTGGTGGCAAATATCCAATAAGCCACATAATTATTGTTTGGCACATTAGTAAGAGCGTTGCCATTATTATATTGAATAGTTCCGGTTACTGTTTTGTAGTAAGCCGCCTGCGGGCCGTCCCACTCAAAATCAGCCGCTCCATTTTTATAAAGCACAAGAGTAGTGGTCTGGACGCCGATAGAGTGCTCAATATCTTCGTCATCAATAACGCCTGCTGTCACATCAAATGTCGTATCAGTAAAACTTCCCGTCAAACCGCTCTCATATCTCACGCCTACTGTTTCGTGTAAAAGCTCATGTGTCGCCCCATCCATTTTTATACCATGCCTCTCATCACCCAAGAGGCCTTTATTAATAGTGGTATTCCAATAAACGGTGGCTATAGTGGGGAGAAAGAATCCCGGATGGGTAGTGGACTCCTGAATCGCCCAATTACTATCGTAGTATATATAATGAACCCCGGTTGTGTCGGCAATCTGTTTAGTGGTACCGGACATAGTTTTTCTGACTCCGTCAATATAGACATCGTGATCGCCGGCAATTGTGAAAGTGAGGGTTCCATCATCCCAGCTGATAGCATTAGTTCTGTTTACAAAACCGGTCGGATCCTCAATGGCGGTAAATAATCCCGGGATAGCCACGTGTCCAAATACTCCGGCTGAAGCGGAAGCGGTGCCGATTACTTCCAAAGCAGTCTCCGGACTGGTCGTCCCGATGCCGACGTTGCCGCTACTCTGGACAAATAATGTATTAGAGATAGACGCCGCGCCACCAGAAACTTCAAACGCCGTAACACTTGAACTGGCAATCACTACTGGCTCGTTGAAACTGAATTGTTTTAAGGTTGAATCCCAAGCCAGCATGGCTCCCGGCGTTACTGAACCGCGGTTAAATCGGATATATGAATTCTCAGTATCAGCCGTAGTATTATCAGTATTGATAACAAAAGAGTTAGAGGCTGTGCCGGCAAAATTCAAACTGCCGGAAAAACTTACATCTCCGCTGAAAGTGCCGTTAACAGCATAGAGTTCGGACCACGGCTGACCCGACGAACCCAGATTAAAAGAACCGGAAGGTACCAGGCTTGAGAGCATCGCCCCGCGAACCAACAAATCGCCGGTTGAAGTATTGCCGGCAGCCAGAGTTCCACTGATACCGACGTTGCCTATGTTATTAACGGAAAAATATTTAGAATAAACTTCAAAGCGGGAGTTTTCAGGGTTATCTTTTCTCCCGATACTGGCGCCCCCCGACACGCCCAGTGAACCAAAACTTCCGGTTGAACCCCAAAGACCGCTGTTAAAAAACCCGACGCCGTTGGAAGTAATACCGCCAACCGTGATAGCGTTCATTGTTGATGCGCCGTTGGAAGTGACAAATTGGAGATTGATACCGCCCTTAGTCAGGCCGTCCAAATATTCGGCATTAAGATTTTTGACCAAGGTCATGTTTGAAATCTTAATGGTGCCCTTGCCAATAACAAGATTGCCGTTCGTCAGTGTCACGTCTTTTCCGAAAACAGCATCGGATATAACGCCGAGCGTGCCATAGACCTGCAGTGAATCAAGCAACTTGGTCGCCCCCTTGACGGTCAGCGTTTTTCCGACTTCAACATTGCCTTCCAAAAAAACATCTTCGTAAGTGAGATTGCCGTTTTTGGTCACGAAGGCGAGAGTGAAATCTTTGGCGTCAAGATTGTCAAAATAATCGGCGTTCAAATTCTCCACCTTAGTCATTGAATCAACGACGATTGGTGCTACGCCTTCCGGCGCATGGCTGCGAAGCTGGCCTTCGGTTTCAATATGGCCGTAAATGGAAATGTTTCCGGCTTTATCAAGCACCAAAACTTCGTTCGCGTGCGTACCGGCAAAATGACCCTGAATGGTAGTGGCATCGGTGAAAGCTTTTTTAATCTGCTGGGCTACCGCGTCTACCTGACCAAAACTGAATCCGCCAACAAGAATGAATAACAAGGTCACCGCCGTTACCACAATGGTCATCAGGCGGGTCGGCGACTGAAGCATTGATTTAGAAAAATTGTTGAACTGATTAAATCTGTAAGAAGAGGAATTTTTTCTTTCTTGAATGAATTCTTTAACTTCGGGATCTATCGGCGCTGACTGACTGGTACGGGTTATAGCCGGAATAGCTTCGGTAACACTCGAAGCAAAAGTTTCCAATGAATCGGATAATCGGTCTAGTTTTTTGAGAACCGCATCGTCTTGAACATTGGGAGTAAAAGTCGGCGGGGTTATTACTGGCGCCGGCGCCGGTGTCGGTGCAACACTTGGCGCTGGTTTGGCTTCTTGAGGCGCGAAGACCTGCGGATTAAGACGTTTGAATTCTTCCACCAAATCATTTGAAACTGTCGGAGCCGAAGCAAGTTCTATTGTCGAATTGAGTTTTGAGATTGGAGATAGTAGGGCCTGATCCGAAATATAACGTTCTAATGCTTCATGAGTTGTATACCAATTGCGTCCGATTTTTTTAGCGAATATTTTACTTCGGCGAGCAAGTAAACTTAAATACTCTTGCGAGTACGGCGCACGGTGGGCCGCTTCTTGGATTGATATCCATTGCGAGGGAGATTTTTTAGGCTGATAATCGGACATTGAGAAGAGTTAAGTATGTTTAAATTTTCTGATTGATTGGACTGCCTTTTTGAGTTATACTTGAAAGGCCAAAGGCTTCGTTTTAGGACGGGGCTAAGGCGTGCATTCCTCTTGCCCCTCCCACCACGGAGGGGCAAGTGTTTTTTCAGTTCCTGACGACCTTTAGACGTGCACTCTTTTAAAATTTTTTCTATCTATCCGATATCGTATCGGATAGATAGAAATCTCGGCTTCAAATCTAGATAAATTGTACCACCAACAACTCAAAAAAAGTGGATAACTGAGATCAAAAATTTTAAATTTAAAATTTTAAATTTAAAAAGTTAAATTTAAATTGAATAGTAGGCAATTCTTTACCTTATTTATCCACATTGACCATTTATAAAGAAAAAAGATATAATACCCTTATTAAAGGTTAATAGAGTATTAGAGCGATATCTTTCATAAAAATCTAAATACCCCTATTAGTTAGCAGTAGTAATGTATATAAATCAAAGACGCAAAAATTTTAAAAAAATTAAACCGACAAATTTATGCCTAAAAAATTTCTAACCGTAAACGACGTCGCCCGTTTACTCGGTGTCAGCCCCTTGACGGTTCGCAACTGGGACCATAAAGGCAAGCTTCGGGCTTATCGCAACCCTGTGAATAACTACCGGATGTATAAGATAGAAGAAGTAGAATCTCTTTTGAAACAGATCGAGCACAGCAAAGACGGATTCAGTCCGGTTAAAGTAAAGATTAATACAGAAGAATAGTTGATAGTCTAATAATAAAATAGTGAAAAGATTTTAAACAGCACGGCAAAAACAATACGAAAAATAAAAAACTGCCAACCGGCAGTTTTTTATTTGGCGGGGACGCGAGGATTTGAACCTCGATACCTGGTTTTGGAGACCAGAGTCCTACCGTTGAACGACATCCCCTTCTGACCGGTCTAGCCGGTCATACGAGCTTCCTTATGCGGAGTTCGCTTTTTGCATTTTTTGCAAAATTTCTTGAGCTCTATCTTCCGCTCGACCTTCTTTTTATTCTTGCTGGTGTAATAATTCGCGCTCTTGCAAACTGTACACCTCAAACGTAACAGGTTCGGCTGTGGCATTAATTGTATTGAACCACGTAAGAATTTTAGCACTTAACTACTTAAATACTCCAAAATCTTACGTAATTATTCTTTTATTACTAACCTTGAGCCGGCGATCAGGATTGAACTGATGACCCCCTCCTTACCATGGAGGTGCTCTACCACTGAGCTACGCCGGCTTTTTTAAAAAACATCCTCATAGTGGGGGCGGTAGGATTCGGTCACAACTCATGCTCGCTTCCGCTCGCATGGTCGCGACCCAGCCTCGCGGTAATTTTTGCCCTTTGCAAAAATTACATCGCTCCGGCATTCTCATCCAACACAAAATCAATAAATTGATTTTGTGGGGGCGGTAGGATTCGAACCTACGAAGGCACACGGCCGACAGATTTACAGTCTGTTGTGATTGACCACTCCACCACACCCCCATTCCCTACCTATTCTACCACACTGGAGCCGGCGGTCAGGATTGAACTGACGACCTACTGTTTACAAAACAGTTGCTCTACCACTGAGCTACGCCGGCTTACGCTACCATTTCGGTTTTCTTTAATAACCCTGAATACTTGCGCGCGAGATTCTGATTATCGGGATTGAAGCCCAGCCCGGCTTCAAAAGCTTCTCTAGCATCTTGAAGGTTGCCCATCTTTAAATATAGATCCCCTAATTTTTCATACAAAAAAACGTTCTTGGGGTCTTGGGCAATTTCTATAATAAGTTGTTGTTCTTGACCTTTAAAATCTTCCGGGGCTGGTTCAGCAACAATAGCTGTCTTTTCCGGTTCTACCGCTTCAATTGAAGTTTCCGATTGAACCGAAACCGCATGTTCTATGTTAGCGGCATGATTTATATGGCGTACTTTTTGGATTAATCGCGCTGAAGCATGGTCAATCTTTAAGAATACCAACCGCAAGCGCCGGAGGCCTTTTTCAACTTCCTGAAGACTCGACTGCCGATATTGATGCCACGGGATTTGATTGAACCAAGCGATTAACTCGGGGAAAAAATCCTCTAACATATTCTCACTGACCTCGTGAGCTTCCGGAGAGAGCTTACGAAGATAAGGCATCTTTCGTTGGATGATAACGGTTATTCCAATAAGAGAGAGACCAATTAAAATAAGCGGAATAGTGATAAACATAAGAACTTAGATCTGAAACACTTCAAATCGGCCGACTTGGATGTTTTCACCCAATTTGGCAACATAAGAAGTAATGAGATCGCGGATAGATTGTTCGGGGTTTTTTATGAACATTTGTTCCATTAATTCCTCAACATTCTTGGGTTTCATAGCTGTAATGTGAAGAGTCAAATCGTGGGCTAAAGATTGAAAAGCTTCGCCTCGGCTGACAAAATCAGTTTCACAGAGCAATTCCAGCATGCAACCGGAGAGCTTATTGTTGTGAACGTAAGAATCAACAACGCCAGCTTTTAATTCACGCCCGGATTTTTTAACAGCGATATCCCCACCTCGAGAAATCAACAATTCGCGGGTTTTATCAATATTGCCGCCGGCTTCGGATAAAGCTTTTTTTATGTCTGCCACCGATAACCCGGTCTCGTCGCGCAATGATTTGATTTGGTCTATGCTAATATCTGCCATGGTCTAGTTCTGGAACTTAGGGTTTAGAACTTAGATTCCAAATAGCTAAGTCCTGATGCCTAGGCCCTAATTACTGATTAGTTGTAGCGGTCAATTCTCGTTTGAGAGCGTCTAAAATGAGATCAACTGACTTTTTGGAGCGATCATTCGCCGGCACGACATAATCCACAGATTTTGGATTTGAGTCGGTATTGGTAATAGCCACGCAGGTTACTCCCATCTTTTTAGCTTCACGGAGAGGCAAAGCGCTTTCTTTTAACGATGACACAAAAACAACATCCGGCATACGGGTCAGTTTTTTTAAGCCCTCAAAATGGATCGCCATCTTGTTCATTTCCCGCGTTAATAACAGACGTTCTTTCTTGGTGTACTTGTCATAAGCGCCGGTTTTCAAACCGCTTTCCATTTCTTCAAGTTTCTTGACGCGGTCGTTAATGTTCTTAAAGTTCGTCAAAGTGCCACCGATCCAGCGATCAATAACATAGGGCATATTAAGTGCTTGAGCGAGTTCTTTGATACCGCCCGATGATTGCTTGGTTAAACCGACAAAAAGCATCAATCCGCCAGATTCGGCTGTTTTTTTCAGGAATTTGACTATATTAATTAATTCGGTTTGAGTTTTTAAAAGGTCAATAATACAAATGCCATCCCGAACAGTATAAACATAAGGCGACATTTTGGGGTTATAGACGGTCTTTTTGCGCCCAAAATGCGTGCCCGCTTTAAGCATATCGTCGTACGAAATAAGGTTGTCTTGCATGGTATTCATTAGCCTTTCTATGATACAGGATTTATAACGGTTAATCAAGCCCCCGCTCAAAAACAAAAGGCCCCGACATCGTGGCCATATTATGGTGGAAAACAATTATTTCTCCTCCATTTTCATGCCTTGAGCCAAAGCGTCAAAAACTGAATCAAGGTTCCCGGCCAGAATCTTTTCAATATTGCTCCAGCTTTTTTTGATGCGGTGATCGGTAATGCGGTCCTGAGGAAAATTGTAAGTCCGGATTTTTTCAGAGCGATCGCCGGTGCCGACTTGTTTGCGACGTTCGTCGGAAACATTACCGCTTTCTTCCAGTCTTTTGATTTCAAGTAATTTTGAACGTAGGACTTCCATCCCCTTTTCCCGGTTGGCTTGCTGGCTCCGTTCGGAACGGGAAGAAATCACAATACCCGATGGTTTATGTAAAATTCTAACGGCAGTTTCCACTTTATTGACGTTCTGACCGCCCGGCCCGCCGGCTCGCGAAAAAGTAACTTCAATTTCATCTGAACGGATGACTAGTTCGCTTTCTGTCGCTTTGGCCAAAACCGCTACCGTAATAGTTGAGGTGTGGACCCGGCCTGATTTCTCAGTATCCGGCACCCGCTGGACTCGATGAACGCCGGATTCATATTTCATTTTTTCAAACGCGTCCGAACCGTGTAATTCAAAGACGACGGATTTATATCCGCCGAGTGAGTTCATATTGGAATCAATAACTTCAAAACCCCAGCCTTTAAGAGCGGCGTATTTTTTGTACATGCCCGCTATTTCAGCGGCGAACAGGGCGGCCTCATCACCTCCGGCACCGGCCCGAATTTCAATAATCGCCTCATGGTCATTTTTTGAACCAGCCGATTTTGGTTTGTCCGAATGGTCAGACTGATAGTTCTGCCACTGCTTCCAATCGTATTCTGACATGAGAAAAATCTATTTCTTGGTTTTTGGCTTCTTGGCGGCAGCCACACGTTTTTGATATTTTTCAACGCGACCGCGAGTATCAACGATTTTTTCGGTGCCGGTATAAAACGGATGACATTTAGAACAGACGTTGATGTGTATTTCTTCCGTTGTTGAACCGACATGCCAAGTATTCCCGCAAGCGCAGGTGACTTTAGTATTGGGATAATATTGTGGGTGGATATCAGATTTCATAAATTTAAAATTTTAAATTTAAAATTGTTTGATTTATTATTTCTTTTCTTCGGGCTTTTTGTCAGTTGCCGGCGGAACCGCAACCGCTGGAGTTTCGGTTTCATCAAGGACTTCATCGGCCTTCTTTTCTTTTTCTACAATTTCAACATCTTCAACAGTTGTGCTTGGAGTTTCAAGAGAAGCGGCCAGTTCTTCTTCTGAAATAGGGGCTTGAACCGTCGCGACAATCTCATCGGCATGGCCAAGAACCTCAACTTTTCCTTCCAATTTGGCATCTTTCAAAAGGATCTGATCGCCAAAAGCCACTAAAGCCGAAATATCAAAATTAATTTCATGAGGCAAATCCTGAGGTAAAGCCTCAACTTCAACCTCATTCACGTTACGAATAAGAATACCGCCGTCAGTCACCGCCTGAGATTTACCGATAAATGCGACTGGTACTTTAGTTTTAATCTTATCGGCCAGATTAACTTTATAAAAATCGGCGTGAATAACGGCATTTGAAGCCGGATGACGGGCAATATCGTGGATAATGGTTGGGTAGGTCTGGTTGTCTATATTCACATAAACAAGCGTGGATTCTCCGGCTTCACGAAAAGTTTTATTAAAATCTTTGCCCGAAACTTGAATTGAAAGCGAATCTTGGCTTTTGCCATATAAAACCGCCGGAATAAAGCCGGAGTCTCGTATTTGCTTGACCTTGCTCCCTATGACTGTCCGGAGCTGAGCATTCAACTCAATTTTGTGCTGTTGAGCATTAACCATATTAGCCTTGATATATTAACAGAAAAACAGGAGTATTACAAGCCCCTAAAATATATGGGGTATGGCTAAATAGTATAGGGAGATGAGGAAAATGGCTATGCCTTCATTAGCATAAAGAGACGGGTTTTGGCCGCAACCAGTTTTTTGACTTCTTCGGCGGCAGGACCCATATATTTATACGGGGTAGTTTCGTTCGGATTAGCTTCTAATTGCTTCTCGATAGCTTCAGTATAGGCAACCCTCAATTCGGTATTGAAATGAACATTCACGATACCGGCTTTAATGGAAGCGGCGATATCTTCGTCTTTCAGGCCCGATGCGCCGTGCAGAACATAATACGGCGCCGGCGCCGCGGCCACGATCTTGGAAAAATGTTCCACATCAAGTTTTTCTTCCTGATCAGTGACGATACCATGGATGTTTCCGAAAACCACGGCCATCCGGTCCACGCCCGTTTGAGCCACAAATTCAGCCACTTCTTCTGGTTGTGAATAATCGGCCGAGCTGATTTCAATTTTAGTTTGAACTTCTGAAGCGCCTTTTAAATAACCAAGCTCGCCTTCTATGGAAATATTTGGATTAACCGAACGGGCGTAATCAACAACTTGTTTAGCCAAGGCGACATTCTCGGCCATCGGCAATTTAGAACCGTCGGCGATGACCGCATCAAAGCCGGCATCAATGGCCGCTTTGCATTTTTCGAAGGATTTAAAATGGTCGGCATTCAAAAATACCGGCAATTGTAGGTCAGCGGAAATCGCTTTTACCAAAGCCACTGCTTCCGTTAGTCCGACGAATTCCGCTTCTCCTTCCGACAAACCGACCATCACCGCCGGCGCGCTCGCTTCTTTGGCGCCGGCTACGATTGCCTTCAAGACATCCTCGGTTGAAAAATTAAAATGCCCGAGCGCGTACTGACCTTCTCTCGCCTGTTTTAAATATTCGTTAAGTGACATTAGAGTTCAATAAATCCTTTAATAATATTATCTTCAATCAGCTGGTTCATTTTGCCATGGCCGACCAATTCCGAAAAGATATAATTCCACATGGCTTCTTTTTGGTGGTAAGTGTATCTGATTTCGCCTTGCGTGACCATGGACATAACCAAATCTACCACATTAAAGCTGACAAAAGTATCAACGCCTTCTTTGTTTTTAAAGAAATCACCGGCCGGGTCAAGACTGGTCAAGAAAGATAATTCAGATAGAACTCCCCTAAAATCTCTGGTCACATTATACCAATGCTCGGCTTCCGGGTTCACGTGTTTTTCAAAAAGCCTCGGATCAGTCGGGTCATTCTTGGCCAGATACTTTTGAATTATTCGCCAGGCATTTGGCGGAACCGGCCCGTCCAAGATATCGCCCCTCAATAATGTTTTGAACTTGGAAACAAAATCAAATTCGGTTGAAAACTTTCTAAAAAGCGCTGAATAAAACGGCACCTCATATAAATAATGGAGTAAAAGCAAAATCAGACGCAAAGTTTCTCCGGGCTGGTCTATCGGGTCGGGACTAATAAAAATAATTCCGTATTCTTTAAGGTGGCTGACATTGTGAAACTTTTTACCCATAAACTTTTCAGATATGGCCAGCCATTTAGTGTCCAGTACTTTAATTTCCACGTCTCGGTCTTCAAAATCATTTGGTTTTAAATTCTGATAGGCCACATCAAAGAACTGACGCATCCATTCTTCGGTTTGAGTGAATCGCAATGCTGATACCACCGAAGCAAAACCTTCTTTTTCAAATAACTCACCGACGTTATGATAATTAAAATGTTCAAGCAAAGATTGGGGTGACTGCTTGGACAATAACTCCACGACTTTTTCTTTTTTGATAAAAAATCCCTTTGGCGGGACAAACACGTTCAAGACCACGTCTTTTATCTTGCCCGGATCAGATGATAATTTGGAAAGGTCCGGCTTATCCAACAGTTCAAATAATTTTTTATCAGTATTCAAAAGTTTTTGCGTCAACGCATGATAAACTTCTTCCGCCATAGAAGCACGAGTTAAGTTTAAGTCGGCCAACACCCGGTCCACATTTTGTTCGTTATTACTAATTACCGAATCCAAAATGCCGGCCTTACCCACACTTAAAAGCGCTTCCGGCGAAGTGCCTAATATTTGGGCTAATTTTGATATATTTTCAGCCATTTGACTTTAATTATTGGATATGCTATTATTAAAAAGTACTGCTGAGCAATTCGCTTGGCGTAAGGAGGGACAACCCCTATGTCGGTCCGCCACAGCACCTTCTCTTTTGAAATGAATCGCGACCAGGTCGGCGACGACGCCACGGGCGCGGGGCAGTAACCGTCACGACTGACGGCGAGCTGCCCCCGATCGTTCACATGAAAAGGAGCACAGGGATGGGGAACCTGTAAGCTACCTAACCTCGTTCGCGGTTCCAGATGGGTCGGGAGAGTTCCACTCTTCCGACCCACACCACTTTCACTTTCGGAAGTGTATTTTTTTTAAGAAATTTGAACTTCTACCACCGGCCACGGACCCATATCGCCCTTTTTCAAGATACCGGCTTTGGAACCATATTGAGTCACTACTGACGATGAATTAGCGATTGCTAATTGAATGGCTTTAGTAATATCGCTTGAGCGCGAATACTCGGCCACAAAAGCGGAGATAAAAGCATCTCCCGCGCCTGTCCGTTCTACAATCGGCGAATCGGGCACGCCGGCCCGATAAATATGCTGACCGTCGGATACCGCCACGCCATCATGGCCTTTGGTCATAACGAATATTCCGCTTACAATTTCATCCATGGCTTTGAATATTTCGTCCTCGTTTTTGATATCTATTTCCAACAATCGCGCCGCTTCTTCCTGATTCATGGAAACTATAGCGCACTGCTTTAATAATGGTTTTAATTTTTTCAATCCCAGTTCAAGTTCTTTACTCCCCGGATTGCTCGCAATTTTCACTTCATGGGCTGACGCCCAAGCGACCGCTTTTTCAGAAAGGTCATAATGGCCGCCGAGACTGCCCAGCATTAGCCACGACGCTTCCATTTGGTCAAACGAAATTTTTGAGGCCTCAAAATGCTGGGCCTCGCCTTTATATGATAAGATTGTCCGCTCGCCGTCGTCGTGAACCAAAATGACGGAGTAGGCGCTCATATCGTCGGTGTGTTTTTGAAAAAAACTGGTATCCACGCCTTCTTCTTTGAGCTCATCAAGAATAATATTGGCGTTAAGATCGTTGCCGACAATGCTGATGCAAGCGGTTTTTAATCCTTGGCGGGCAAAAGTAACGGCGGTATTAGCTCCGCTGCCACCGGTAGTGAAAACGATCTTTTTTACTTCTATCTTTGAGCCAAAAGGCATGCACAAACCCTGATCGGTGGAAAATTCTAAATTCGGAACAATTTTAAAATCCGGCGAATTCAAAAATACATCTCGCGAAGCCGAACCGATCGTTATTGTGTCATATTTCATTTATACAATTTCGCCTTTTAATTCAGCGATAGCTTTAACCATGTCCGGACTTTTTTCCACGTAACTGCCGGAGATAATAATACTGGCGCCGGCATTGCGGACCAACTGGGCCGTTTGCGGATTCATCCCGCCGTCAACAGCAATCGGAATATCCGGATATTGGTCGTGAAAATTATATATCTTATCCACCACATCGGCCAAAAATGGCCGCCCATACGCGCCTGGATGAATGGTCATGAACTGAACATAGTCTACCATGGGCAAACATTCCGCAATAGTATCCACGGCTGTTTCAGGATTTAGGACTAAACCTGCTTTTCGGCCTTGGTTTTTAATTTCCAGAAGCAATTCCTGAATATTGCCTTCAGATTCTGCTTGGATGAATATCCGATCAGCTTTCGTTTTGAACCATTGTGGGAGGAATTCCTGAGGATTAACGACCATCAAATGAACATCAAACTTAAGTTTTGTCCCCAAAGCCAGCACTTCTTCGTAACCCATAATCGTTTGGGGGGTAGCAGTAAATGCGCCGTCCAGAATATCCAAATGCGCCCGTTCCGCTACTGGCTCAAGTTTGCGGACCAAGACTTCAAATTCTTCTTTGGTTGTCACAAGGATTGATGGGGTGACTTCTGTCATTAATGAAATTTAATATTCTTCGTCTATTTCTTCTACTTCCTGAATGCGGCGCTTATAGCGTTCTTCGCCGGAAAAATCAGTATCCAAAAATATTTTGACAATATCTTTAACTTCTTCTTCGGAAGTATGGTCAGCCGCTAAAGCCAGGACGTTAATGTCATCATCATGGCGAGCCGCCCGAATTTGTTCTTTATTGATAGCCAAACCGCAACGGACGCCGGAAACTTTATTGGCCACCTCATCAACACCGACACCTGAACCGCAAATAACAATCCCCCGGTCTTCTTGGTCAATAATGTTTTTGGCGACCTTCAAAGCAAATTCAGGGTAATCGTCGTCTGGATTAAGCTCCAGAGCACCCACATCTTCATAATCAAAACTCAACTCGTCAAAAAATTCTTTCAACTTCTCTTTTAACTCAAACCCGCGATGATCAGCGCCTATATAAATCATTTTCGATTTAGATATTCCACTGCGGACAAGACGGCAATGCAGCCCTGGCCGGCAGCAATTACAATTTGTTTAAATGGCACATTGGTCACGTCACCGGCGGCAAACAGCCCCGGAACGTTAGTAGCGCAATGCGCGTCCACGATAATTTGACCGAATTTATCTTTTTGAACCTCTTCGGACACGATACCGGAATTCGGAATCATGCCGATGTGAATAAACACACCGTCCGTTTTTAATTTCTGTTCGGCCCCCAAAGAGTCGGTATAAGCGACAGCGGTAACCATCTGCCCGCCTTCGATGCCGGCGGTTTTGGCTTCATAAATTATTTTAACATTTGATTTGGAATTGAGTTTATCAATCAAAACCTGTTCCCCTTTGAAAAAAGTATTCTTGTTTATGACATAAACTTGTGAAGCAATATCAGAAAGCATTAATGCCGATTCAAGAGCCGAATTGCCGCCACCGATAACAGTAGTCACCTTTCCTGTGAATAACGGCCCGTCACAAGTGGTGCAATAGGTCACGCCTTTATTGCGGAATTCTTTTTCCCCGGGCACGTTAAGCTGTTTTGGATGAACGCCAGTCGCGACAATAACAGCTTTGGATTGATAATCACATTTAGGCGCGCTTTCATTATTAAATTCTTCCATTTTGTCGGCCGCCATTTTTAAACCGTCTTTTTTCATGGAAATACAAAACAAGCCATCAATTTGGCGGCTAACTGAATGGACTTCAACCCCTTCTATTATATCGGCTGAATTGGCCGAAAGATGAGCTTTAAACTGATCGGCCAGTTGAATGCCGTCAGTATGAATAATTCCCGGCCAATTCTCTATTTCGCCTGATGTCGCCACTTCGCCGCCGATTTCTTTGGTAATTATCTTAAAATCAAGTCCGCGGCGGGCAGCATATACTCCTGCCGTCGTTGCGGCGACTGAACCTCCAATTATGACAAGATCAAGCATAATTAATAAAAACTTTAAATCTTAATACCTAAACCCTAAACAATATTTAAGCACAAATAATCAAATAGTTAAAACGTTTTGGTGTTTGGATTTTTATTATTGAAATTTATTTAGATATTAGTGCTTAAGGTTTCAAATACTCCGTATTTATTATAGTATGTCTATAATGTCCAAAAAGACAAGTCTAATTATCCTCATTCTAGCCACAATCGTCATTCATTTTGCTTTTTTCGGCCGACCGAACGAGACTGTTTTTGATGAAGTCCACTTCGGAAAATTCGTTTCTGCTTATTACACCCATCAATATTATTTTGACATTCATCCGCCCGGAGGCAAGCTTATTATCGCCGGATTCGCCAAGCTGTTCAATTTCTCGCCGGAATACAGTTTTGCCGAGATTGGCCAGCCATTCCCGGATAACAAATATCTGGCTCTGCGTTTCCTGCCAATCGTCGCCAGCGCGCTCTTGCCGATTGTAATTTATTTTCTGGCACTTGAATTAGGATTATCCGTGCTCGGCGCACTCGGCGCCGGGCTGATGGTCAGTCTTGAGAACGCCCTGGTTACTCATTCCCGTCTCATTCTCCTTGACCCGTTCCTGCTTCTTTTTGGATTTTCGGCTCTGCTGTTTTATTTTAAATACCGGTCCGTAAACCAACATTGGAAATTAAAAATTGTAAATTGGAATTTGTTGCTCATGGCCGTCTTCGGCGGACTGGCTATGTCAATCAAATGGACGGGTATTGCTTTTCTCGGCTTAGCCGGAATTATTGAACTCATTGACCTTATCCGGGCGGTATCATGGAAACGAATCGCCAATTTAATTTTATATTTTGCTTTTATTCCGCTCATTTTCTATTTTTTAATTTTCGTTATTCATTTTTCTTTGCTCACCAAAACCGGCGACGGTGATGCATTTATGACACCGGCTTTCCAAAATTCTTTACAGAATTCATATTATGCCGGCGACTTAAGTATTAAGCCCCTCAACATTTTCCAAAAATTCACTGAATTGAACGTAGAGATGTATCAGGCTAATAAAGGCTTAACGGCCGCCCATCCATACAGTTCCCAATGGTACACTTGGCCGTTTTTGATCAGACCCATCTATTACTGGAATCAATCATCTTCTACTGTCCCGGCCGAATCCAAAATATATCTTCTCGGCAATCCTGTTATCTGGTGGGCTTCAACGGTCGGTGTCATGTATTTATTACTAAGCATTGTTGGTAAAGATCTTTTCAAGAAAAAAATCCCGCTCATTCTTTTGGGCGGTTGGCTGGTAAACTACCTCCCGTTCATCGGTATCGGCAGGGTGATGTTCCTTTATCATTATTTCGCCGCGCTTATTTTCGCCATTCTTATTCTCGTTTACATGATTGATCAAAGCCATAACCGCCGCAATATTTTTATCGGCCTGCTAATAGCCGCCGGGGCTGCTTTTCTTTATTTTGCTCCGCTAACTTACGGCTTTCCTCTTGAAACCCACGCCTTCCAAAACCGCATGTGGCTCTCCTCGTGGCAATAATTCAAGGGTTGACAAAATAGGGTCTTTCGTGATAATATATAGACCCTGATCAATGCGAGCTTTTTTCCAATCCCGATAAGGAGGAGTAACCACATGAACAAGCTTTTGAGGGTTCTTGGGGGAATTGTACTGGCAACTATCGTGTTTTTCGTGGCCTACGGCATCGTCTTCGTGGCCGCCCACGCTGCGTCGTTGGGATGGCATAGCGTCGCGGGGATGCTTTGTCCGCCGGCGCCGACCCCGACCCAAATAGCGGCGTCAACGCCAGTCCAGGTACAAGTCCCGGCACCGGCCAACGTTACGGTGAACTGCAATCAGGCACCGTGCGTTGCCACCAGACGCAGAGTCAAACAGGTAGTGACAGTACCAGTGGCACGGCCAGCACTACCTGCGCCCGTGGCGGCGCCAACCGAGACAGGTAAGGTGGTGACACCAGTCGCATCACCGGATAGCATGTATATTCAAGCGACTGGGAAACCGGCGATAATCATTGCTGAGAAGTTGGTCAGTGAGAACCAAGCTCCGACGGGCCGACTTCCAGCGATGATGAGTCAGTCTTTCACACCGGGACCGGTGCCCCCGCGGGCACCTATGCCCGGTACGGCGCCGGCCGACGTGGGCCGACCCAGTATTTTGGGCGAGGCTCCCCCTACGACTACGATACCTGTCCCCACCCCGCCTCGCCCCGAGGCGCCATGTGGAGGCCAGCCATGCATCGGCCGGTAATCCGTCACTTCCAGGCCGGAACGTTCCCAGCGTTACCGGCCTTTCTCTTTTTTTGTAAATCAAAAACCCTTTATTTATTAGAGGGTTTTTGATTTGTACTAGATTTTTAACTAATCCCTAATAACTGATTGATCTTAGGCCGGTCAAAACCGATAACAATCTTACCGTCAATATCAATGACCGGCACGCCAAACTGGCCGGATTTAGCTATCAGTTCTTTCTGTTTTTCAATATTGCCTGCCACATTTACTTCCTCAAAGACGATGTTTTTAGAATTTAAATAATCTTTGGCTAAGTGGCAATAGTGGCAAGTCGGCGTACTGTATATAATAATTTTAGCCATAGGATGATATTGTAGCATACTGAAATCTATCTCAGCAAGAGATTTATTATTGAATTGAATTAATTTTGTGGTATAATAAAACACCTTCTTCAATCAATGTTTACCGTCATTAAAAAAGATAAGAAAACAAAAGCCCGACTGGGTGTTTTAACCACGCCTCACGGAGTAATTAAGACACCTTCATACGTTTTTGTCGGCACTTACGGCAAATTCCTCCATTTGACGCCAGAGGATATCAAAAAAACCGATTCTCAACTTATTATCGCTAACACGTTCCATCTTTGGGAATCGGCGCTGAAAAACAAAAGAGCAAAAAACGGGAAGCTGGATACATTTTTAACCCAAAAACTCGGGCTGAATATCCCGACCATGACCGATAGCGGAGGTTTTCAGGTCTTGTCTTTGGCTTTCGGCGATAAGAACCGGGTCGGCAAATTCATGGCCGATTCCGCTAAAGCAGACACTACTTTCAAACGGAGCAAAATTCGTATTACCCAAAAAGGCGTTCATTTTAAATTCAACGGCCAAAAACTTTTTTTGGGACCGGAATTATCTATGAAGATCCAGCGAGCTATCGGCGCCGACATTATTTTTGCCTTTGACCATATCACTTCCCCGCTAGATGATTACGAATACAATAAGAAAGCAGTTGAACTTACGGATAAGTGGGCAAAGATATGCCTAAAAACGAGGAATCCAAATCAGCTTCTGTTTGGAATTGTCCAAGGAGGATTATTCAAGGATTTAAGAAAACAAAGCGCAAAATCAATCGGAACAATGCCGTTTGACGGCTTTGGAATCGGCGGTTCCTATACCAAAAAACAGATTTCCAAGATGTTGAAATGGGTCATTCCCTATCTGCTCGAAACCAAACCCCGCCATTTGTTGGGCGTGGGCAAAGTCGCCGACGTTTTTGAAGCCATTGAGAACGGCATTGATACTTTTGACTGCGTTATCCCGACCCGCGAAGCCCGTCATGGCCGGCTTTATACCCGCCATGGTCATTTAGACATCCGCAAAGGCAAATACGCTGACGATAAAAAAACGATTGAGAAAGGTTGCGGTTGTTTTACTTGTACAAACAAGGTCTCTCGCTCAGATATCCGTGCTCTTATCAAGAGTGCGGATAGAGAACTCAACGCTCAAGGCCAGCGTTGGTGTCTTTTGCACAACATGTGGTTCTTCAATAATATGCTGAACGAAATACGAGCCTCGCTCGCGCGAGACTCGTATCAACGTTATAAGAAAAGTTTCTTATCTAAATTTAACACCTAGTTCTTCTTCATTTTCTTGGAAAAGACGTAGATGTAGAGGATTTCCAAAATACCGACCGTGTTTATTAGCAAAAGCGCGACAAACCACCATTTATGACTACTGCGAGCTGACTTCCAGAGAGCCATCCCTTTCCAAAATAGGCTCCACAAAACCACGACTGCAAAAAACGCTCCCAGACCAAAACCTAACGGCGTACTTAACCACCACTGACCATTATCTGTGAATGGCGTCATAGATTTTTACGGATATCTTTTAATTTTTGGATATCCTCTTTGATTTTATCATGCTCTGTTTCCATGATTAAATCAAGATTAAATGTGGATATTATCTGAGTAAATCCGTCTAAACCTATTTTGCCTTCGCCGATATGTTCATGCCGATCTTTCTTTTCGCCTAAATCGGCTTTGGAATCATTGACATGAATGAGTTTGATGGCTTCTAGGCCGACCGTTTTAGAAATAACATCTAGGGTTTTAGCCATCGTCTCGGATGTTCTAAAATCAAAACCGCCGGCAAAAATATGGGCCGTATCCAAACAAATACCAGGATTAAAACCGCTCATTTTGATTATTTCTTTCAATTCTTCAAAAGTATCGCCAATAATATTGCCGGCGCCAGCCGATATCTCCAGGAGCAGTTCAGTTGAACCCTTGTAGCCGTCCATTACCCTTGCCACGCCCTCGGCCGTTATTTTTAAGGCTTCCGCCCGATCCATATCCTTGGCGCTGCCCAAATGGAACATGACGTACTTGGCGCCAATTTGGGTACCCCGTTCCAATTCTTCTTTGATATTCTTGGCCGAGATGTCCCGGATGGCTTTATCGGCCGAAGCAAAATTAATGTAATATGGCGCGTGGATATAGCATTCGGCTTGATTATTCGCTTTCATCTCCGATTTAAATTGCTCCGCTATCCCCAGCGTGATTTTCGGCGCTGGTCCGCCTTGGGGCGACCGAGTAAACATTTGAAACACTTCGCACCCCAATTCTGCGGCCCGCGCTGGCGCTTTGGTAATACTTTCCGCGATTGATACATGACACCCAATTCGTCGCATATTAATATTTGATTGATTTTAATTCTTCAAGAATGTCGTTGGGAATAGGAATAGCTTCGCGGATTGGGCTTTTGCCCGGATAACGCCAAGTAGTGATAATGACTTTTTTGGGACCCATTCCAAAATTTTGATTTTTAATATTTGATTTCTGAGTTTTCTTTGTCGCATACATCACCCAAATCTCTTCTTTCCAGGAAGCAGGTTTGCCAAGCGCAGACGAAATGGTTTTGCTTGGCTGCATCACCGCGATCGTATCGGGGGCAATTCCTTTTTCACTCCGATGCGGACTGCGAATGACTCTCTTTACTCGGTCGGCTGACAATCCGTAGTATATCATTTTCTGGCCAACATGATTGGTCCAATGATACTTGGCGTCATTTTTAGGTAAATTTATGCGCATATTGAAATTAAATCAAAAAGCTCTGGCAATTGCCAGAGCTTTTTGATTGTGAGTTTACCCGGTATATCAACATTGACTTGCCTTTCGGCTTAGCTCGTCGCAAGCGACGAGCTGGTCAATGTTGTATTACTGGGTTTAGCGATCGTTATCGTTAAAATCTCGAGGACCACGGCCGAAGCCGCCGCCCATCGGACGTCGAGGAGGACGTTCAGTCATAGGCCGAGCCTCATTGACTGTTAGATTTCGGCCATCCAAGTCTTTGCCATTGAACATGTCAATTGCAGCTTGGGCAGCTTCATCAGTTGCCATCTCCACGAAAGCGAAACCACGCGATCGGCCCGTCATTTTGTCCATCATCACTACTGCGGACGTGACTTCACCAGCGGCCGCAAATGCTTCGCGGAGGCCGGCTTCAGTCGTATTGAACGACAGGTTGCCGATGTATAATCGTTTTGCCATTGTGTATTGTCTGCGAGCCAGATTAAAGAGCGAATATTACACCCGCTCACTATTCCGTTCCCAGACAAAAATTACTAGTAGGGCGACCCCTCGTCGAGTCCCTGCTAGCGACTGGCGTCGCCGTGAGAATCTACCGAAGTTCCTACAATGATTTAATTATAGCATATTCGACTCAGAATGTACAATGGTTCGATAAACTCACTATAAATAGCTCCTATTTCTTGAGTATTTGGTCAATAATGGCCTTAAAAGTAGAGAATGGGGCCGCTCCGACGGAATTACCATTGCTGTCAGCTACAAGTTGACCATTGATAAACGTCGCCGGCGTACCGCTAACACCAATAGCGCTTCCGGATTGGGTTTCTTGTTGGACAGCAGAGATATATTTGTCTGTATCAAGGCAGGTGTTGAACTGGCTCGCATTAAGACCGAGCGCCGAGGCGAATTTTTTAAGATTGGCTTTTGAAAACGCGCCAGAATTCTCGGCCCCTTGATGACTAAAAAGATAACTATGATATTCCCAGAATTTCCCCTGATCATTGGCGCAACGGGCCGCTTCTGCCGCCCAAACTGATTCTTGCCCGAGAAAAGCATAATCTTTCCAGACAAATCTGGCCTTGCCTGAGTTCACATATTGGCTGATGAACATCTTTTGGTCTTGTTGATAATATCTCTCACAGAAAGGACATTGATAATCGGCATATTCAACAATGGTAACAGGCGCCTTGGCATCGCCAAGTATCATTGCGTTTGTCAAATCAATAGTTACTTTGCCGGCAGGCTTTTGAGCGACGATACCGGAATTATCAGTATTTTTACCGGCACTGTATTGAGTATAAAGAATGGAACCACTGATTAAAACAGCGGCAATTAATATTGAAACCGGCAGAATAAGTTTTGTTTTATCAAAACCGGACCAACCGGCCGACTGACTATTATACGGCATCGGTGCCGCAGGCATATCGGTCAATTGAATTATGGGCTCGGCGTCAGTTTCGTTTATTTGGTTATTCATACGCAGATTGTATCAGATTATTTAGCAAATTGCACCGTATCTAATATTGATTCAAGAGAATTTATGATCATTGTTTTGTTAAATTCTTTAACCCCTGACTCAATCGGATAATTTTCAATCTCCCTGTGCTTGATAACATATTCAAAAACCTCGCATCTTCCACTGCGGACAGCCCTATAGCTAGTATATTCAAAATTATTTCCAACTGCGACAGTTGAACGGGTAAACTTTTTAAATTCCACCCCGCCAATGGCTCTTTTTGCAAAGGTGCTATTGTATCCGAATGTTGACGGTTGATTCAAACATTCTTTAACCGCTGTTGCTTCCGTGCTTATGCCCAGCCGAAGTGAAGCTCCGACAAAATTGGTCCTCGGTTGAAATGAGCGTGAGATTTCAATGATGGCGATTTCATTGCCATTGGCCAGACCATACAGAGCCCACTCGGCCAATGGCCCGGTTTGACCTGCTTTCAATGTAAATTCGGCAGGATACTTTAAAGAAATGCCGAATTTTTTATTCGTGTAACTCCGCCAATTGGAATAATCGGGTGTCGCTGTCGGTGACGCTTCTGTTTTCAGACTAAATAACGACTGGGTTGCGGGCATAAAATATAAAAATATCGCCCCGACAACAATAAAAGCGATTACGAGAACAACCCGATGGTATTTGGAAAATAGTCCCATTATTTCGCCAGAGCTGAATCCACTTTCGCTTTAAAATCATCTAGACTTCTGATACCCACTTCTTTTATGCCGTTGATATAGAAAGTAGGCGTAGAATTAACGCCAAGAGCGAGGCCGTCTTGTTTGTCTTGTTGGATAATATTATCGTATTTATTGGCAGCAACTTCGGATTTGAATCGATTTACGTCCAATTTTAATTGAACTGCGTAATCCGCGAGAATTGACATCGGGTCGGCAGAATTAATCCAATCATCATAGCCTGCATAAATAAGCTTGTACATTTCCCAATATTTACCCTGAGCACCTGCCGCCTCGGCCGCCTCGGCGGTCAAAAGCGCGTATTGATGCTGGGGTAAGGGGAAATTTCTGGAAACAAAATTCACTTGAGGATTATTTTTATATGAAGCCAGGATTTGTTCCATAATCGGATACGTAGCGGCGCAAGCCGGACATTCAAAATCGGCAAATTCCACAATATTAACTTTGGCATCCGGATTTTTAGTACTATGGCTGGTTGGCCTAATAAGCTGTTCCTTAGGTACAGGCCCGAGCGTGGTTTGATTATTGCGGGTTATTAAAAAGCCAAGACCGCCGAATATTAAGACAAACACTAAGGTTATTATTTTTACCTCTTTAGTCATGAGAATGAGCCGAGCGATGCGCAAACATCAGTCCGGTTATTAGAATAAAAGATACCAGTGATAATAATGGAAAAGTAATAAAACCTAAAGCAGCAAAACTCTGGGTAATACAAGGAACAGTACCAATCGCGCATGGTTCAAGACTTTCGGGAATAATACGCCAAATGAGCAGGTTATGATACAAAGCGATGCTCCCGCCTATTATACTAAGAGGAAGGGTGTATGAGGACACGGCTTTATCTCGGCGAATAATACCCGCCCAGATAATTGCTACCAACGGATACATCGCAATACGCTGATACCAGCACAATACACAAGGCTCGAGACCGACTATCTCGCCAAAATAAAAACTTCCAACCAAAGAAACAAGAGCAACCGACCATGCTAAATAAAGACTATTTTTGAATAACCAATGATTAATATCCTTAAGCATTTGTTATATATTATCAGAATAAAAGAATCCCGGCTAGCCGGGATTCTTTTATTAGACAAAAACTTGAATTACATTTTTCCGCCCTTGAAAATTACATAGACACCACTCAACCCTATGAGGTCATAGATGATATTTGAGAGACTCCACATTGATGATGGCACCTTAAAAATAGTCGTTACGAGATTGAAGTTAAATAAACCCATCAATCCCCAGTTAAGAGCCCCGACGACTACGAGGACAAAAGTGATCTTTTTTAACATGAATTATGCGTACAAAGGAATAATTTAAATATACCTTCGACCGATCCCAGAGGGATCCTAATTCCATTATCTTATAATTTAAGAAATCAATAAATGGAGTTATGAACAGTCAAGACTTAACTATTTTTTGAGCGCCCTTTTGATGAGCCAATATCCGGCCCAAATTATGGCGAGAATGACGACCAGAGCGACCAGCCAGCTGCCAGTGCCCAGTTCTAATACGTTGCCTATGGCACCCAAAAGAGTGGCTTGCTGGGCCACAGGTGTCGGTGTGGGTGATTCGCCAATTATCGGGGAAGGACTTGGAGAAACTCCCGGTAAAACTGCTCTTTTCGGAGTCGGTGTCACTACCGTACCAGCCAGCGTCGGCGCTGGAGTAGATGCCGCTGTTATTGAAACCGCTACACTGGACAAATTCCCCGAAAAAACATTTTTACTGTCGGCATCATAGGCAATGGACTGGCTACTTACAGTAATATTGCCGCTGCCAGTTTGTTTGGCTCTGAAAGTGACTGTGCCAAAGACCACATTGCTGGATGTGCCTTGTTTATAGCCCAACGTTTCGGTTAATACCCCGTTTGTATTATCAATCTGACCGGCAGTAGGCTGCAGCCAATTACTGTCAAAACTAAAGTTGGTCGCCTCTAATAAATCGGCGGGGTATTTTAATTGTGTAGTAATGGCGCCGTTTTTAACTCCTTTGGGATCAACGTTTATTGTGACAACAAAGGTTTGATTTTTTGTAACGCTAACTGTCGCCGGAGACAACAAAATATCAGTTAAAGCTGAAACTGATCCTGCCACCAAAAACAGCGACAATAACAACGGAAGTAATACGGTTTTTGTGTTTTTCATATTTTTATTAATTGGTTTTTAACTGGTCCAATTAAGCACTAGTATATTGAAATCCAGTAAATCTACTACTCCATCACCATTAAAGTCGCCCGTTAAACTAGTGCCAGAAACCCCGAAATTTATAATGAAGACATTGAAGTCCAACAAATCTACCCGACTGTCACTATTAGCATCGCCGTTAGCCGGACCGGAAGGGGTTGGCAATGAAGCCGGAGCTCCTCCCCCGCCACCACCGCCGCCGCCAGATGGCGTCGGGGTGGGTGTCGGCGCCGAAGGCGGAGTGATTGTGTAGACAAATGAAGCCACGGCCGAAGTAACGTTATTGGCATAGCAAGAGATTCCCTTAATCGTGGTCGTGGAATTTACCGCAATCATTGAACCATAAACAAAACCGGAAGCGCAATTCGGCTCGGTGCCATTGATTGTATAATGGATACTTTGCGAACCAGAAGCTGAAAGACTAACGTTTTGCGAGGTAGTATAAGTTCCGGCCATCGGATTTGCTGTTGGTGAAACAACTACAATTACGGTGCCGTTGGTCAAAATTCCAGTTGTTTCTGATGCCAGTACTGGAACGGCTACTACCAGAGCAATGATTAGACCTGCGATTAGTTTGATTATAGTTATCATGGATTATTGGGTTTCAATGCCGTATACGGTTTCATAGAAACCTGGGGCAGTAGTCACCGGAAGTTTGGTAAATACGTCAAACTTAATTTGTCGGCCTGGATCAGTACTGATATCAATCCCGGCAATATTAATTACTCCAGGTGTCTGATCTGTATACTCATTACCAATTGCAAAACTAGAAATCGGAGCGATACCGTTAACAATATCATCATCGGTCAGTCCTACAATGGAACCAAGACCATTACCAGTAGAGGTGTTGAAAAGTAATCGCATATTACCATTGACCAGAACCTTTAGCGAAGAATCTGCACTATTTACCCAGTCAGCAAACTTTACGCGCAGATTAGTTAAACCATCATTAACTGTAATTCGGAACGTATAGTGCCAGCCGGCCAGATATGAATCGGTGGCAGTGGCGGTATTGCTTTGTACAACAACTTCATCAACGACTATTGGTTGAATTTCTACAGTTGTAAACTCATTACTATCTTTTGTTGAGGCATCTAGGGCAGAAGCTAATGAAAGCCCCGATTCATCTTGAACTCCTGTTGAAACCGCAAAATAGTATTGGGTATTGTTTTCTAGACTGCTGTCAGGGTCAATATTGATTCGTGTTCCTCCTTCAACCAGTGATACCGTGGCCAAAACCGGAGAATCATCACTATACTTTTTGATTTGGATATTGGTTGAGTTTACCGTGCTTGCTTTTAGCGGTTCGGAAAAGACGATATAAGGCGTAATAGTAACAGCCACGCCAGTTGCATTGTCTAACGGCGAATGGCTAACAATTGTTGGAGCCGCAACATCACTATTCGTGAATTCAACTGAGGTTGTACCTGTAGCAGTTCCGCCAATCTGAACTGCGGCAACATTAACCGTACCAGTCACTGAATTATTGACTGTCGTAGTGTTGGAACCACTGGCCCCATCTGCGATGGCTACAACCAATGCCCCTAGAGAAGCTCCGTGATCAGCGTTCATAGTAACGCTAGATGTGTCATTGATACGAGTAATACCGGCCGAGTCTTTGGCAGTAATGGTTAAGGTGATCGGAGTGGAAACAATTGCCGAAGTCACTGATGGAACAACGTCATAATGGTCAAGCGGGTCGCTGGAACCAAATGTTGTACAGCCTTCATCCATGCACCATGGGCTATAAATCACGTTGCTGCTGACTGAATTACCTGCGCCTAATGGATTATTGTAGTTTGGAGTTCCAGGAAGAACCTTCTCATCAAGAGGACCCGAAGCAGCCCCCCAATAGTTATGCGCAGCGCTGGCCGTACCGGCCCATGCATTAAGACCGTATGAATCAGCAGGGTTAGTATTGTTATCGGAGATATTGTTATTTAACAGCTCGAATATTGCTCCAGCTTTGTTTAAATCAACACCCCATCGGTTATTCAGGATGTGGTTATTGTTAAACTCTGCTGTTTCTTCATTAGCGACAACGCCCTGCTCGTTATTGTGGATATTGTTATTGTTAATCTTGGCTCCAGTAGCGCCAGTATCTATTACAATTCCGGCAAATCCTGTAACATTGTAAATTTCATTGCCATCAATATTGGCGTTATCTGCAGTTGGGTCAATCTGAATACCACGACCCGCGCCGCCGCTGCCAGAAATGTCATAGATTGTGTTTTCTGTGATACCCAGCCCGGCGCCACTAGTTTGCGCCCAAATTCCATTATTGTCGGCAATGCCATGGATAGTATTATCACTAATATCGGCAGTACCCGAAAAATTACCGAGGTTAATTCCTGCATAAGTGGAACCATTGATAATGTTGCCAGTAATAGTTACGTTTACCGGACCAAAGAATTCAATCGGACGAACCGCATTGGTCAATGTGTTGTCGGTTATAACAAGATTGCCATTGTTACTAGCGACAATGCCGCCAAATTCCTGTCCGGAAATCGTATTGTTTGCCACAGTAGTGGTTCCGGTAATACCCGGAGGGCCATCAAACTGCACCGCGCGTTTTCCGCCGGTGATAGTGTTGTATTTTATAGTATTTTCTCCCACGCCAACATCAGCCTGCATATAAACCGCGTAGAGGTTGCCAGTACCGGCCGTGGCCATAATTATAGTGTTCCCGTCCTCTAGAGTGTCCCCGCCGATTGTATTACCAGTAGAAGTATTGGCCAGACCAATCGCCACATCATCAGTTCCGCCAACTGGTCCGGTGATTGTGTTATCGGATACAGTATTGTTATCCGCGCTATTTAGACTGATAGCTCTCTTAATGTTGTTCGTTAATTCATTTCTGGAAACAGTTACATCATTGGTATCCGGCTCTAAATCTATGCCATAGAAGTTGCCATTAACATGGTTATCCTCAATGGAAACCCCACTGGATGCCCAAAGTACGATACCGCCACCAGCCCAAGGAGCGGAACGCGTATTACCTGTGACAGTATTGCCTGTCACAGAACCAGTAGACACATCCTGAATATTAATACCGTTTAATGCTGTAGCTGAACCTGTAATAATATTACTGCTAATTGTTATATTACCACCGATAACTACTACGCCGTCACGCGTGTAATCGCTAATATCGTTATCATTCACTGTTAATAGAGAATCGCCATAAACAGCTAAACCCCAGGCTTCATAGTCCGGCGTGGCAGCAAAATTATGAATCGTGCTGGCAAAAAGCCCAGCCATTGAACCACCGACATCTCTGACATCACGGAAGAATACCCCGTCAATTCTATCTGTTCCGACAGTTTTGTTTTGAGAATCAACATCAAACGTAAAACCCTCAACCTGCACATCAATAGTACCGACTGGCGCATACGCGGCCAAGAGATAATCGTGGATTTTCCCATCTTCAGTTACCGAATCGTCTCGCACGGCCGGAGCAATGATTGTTGTTGTCGCCTCGCCATCACCGATTAAGTTCAGGGATTCGTTAATCGTTATTTGCTCGGTATAGTCTCCCGCCGCGACACTAATCATATCGCCCGCAGTAGCCTTATCTATTGCTTCTTGAATTTCTTCAAAATCACTTTCCCCGTCAGCTTTTAGCCCGACAATAGGTCCGACGGTCAGCGTTCCGTCGTTGTCAAAAACAATGGAAATTGGGTCCGGTGATACTCCCTCGTTACCGGCTAAATCTTTTACCGCCGCTAAAATATCATTTCGGCCATCCACCAAATTAACCTCATTTACAAATCCGCTGAACATGTCCCCTTCAGTACATGCACCAAGGGAAACAAACTCTCCCGCTCCGACTTTATAACCGCATTCAAGGGTAGTCCCCGGAAGATCGCTTGGAATAAAAGTAATCGGTATTGAATCGCCAGGTTTGTACACTGCATCCTCTTCCGGCGCATCAAAGTCAGAAATGGTAGGACCCACAGTATCCACAGTTATTGTGTAAGGAATTAACGGGTCAATGGTAACTTCATTACCCGCCATATCTTTTATATGAACCTTAATTTTATAAATGCCATCAACTAATACTCCTGCACTAGTCCAACCACCAACGCCATCCCATGCGAAAGTGGTAGTATTTGTTCCATCTCCGCTTGGTAATTTTTCTTTATATATGCCAGAGTCGCTATCGTTATAAATTCTTGCTGATAACCAATTTACCGGTTCATTTGCAGTAAGAGCAACCATTACTATGTCAGTATCTGGGTTAAAGAAAGCATCGGCCACATTATCATTGAGCGTATATGAAATTGTCGGTGTCTGTGTATCAACCTTGAACTCCATTGGGTCGTGGATAGATTCAATGTTATGGGCTCCTGTATTATCTATAGCATTGTCTTCCGACCAATATGTGAGTACCTTATCGCCTTCGGGGGCCGTGAATGGTGTTGTATATGTTTCTACAGTTGTCCCCCCATCCCACGAATAATGTGTGCCCCCCGGAAGGCAACCACTACCCGCCACATCATCACAAGAAAGTGTAATTACTGGAGCTCCAGTAGAGATATTGTACCAACCACTAATATCCGGGGAGGCTGGAGTAATATCAGAGATTGTGGTTACTGGTGGAGTATTATCAATAGAAAAATTATCAGCAGAAGTGCCCTGTACGCCGGTGTTGGTAATTGATTGAACTTTAATCTTATAAGTAGAACTGTCAGATATCCCAGCAGCTACGGTATTCCAAGAGAAAGTGGTTGCATCAAAAGGAACTCCGCTAGCCGTTAGTTTTGTGCTGGTAGTAAAATTATTGGTTGAATAGTAGATATCTACTAATTCTCCGGGATCTCCTATTGCTGTCCATTGAATATTAATAGACCCTCGCAAAAATTCGCCACCATTGGGTGCGGTAACATCTATTGAGTTAACTACTGCCAGCGCATTAGCCGCAAAAAAACCGCTGACGATAAACGTGGCGGCCATAACGACTGCGAGAACTGGCTTGCTGACTACTTTCCTGCCCGATCCGGTGATATTTTCCACGGTATGAGGTATCTATTGATTTATGGAGATTATTGGCGAATAATCTGTGTTTTTCAATAAGATTTGTTTATTAAATCACATTGCTCTTTTGTAGAAAATCTGTCAAGAGCTGAATTTGAAACAAAAAAGCGAACCAATCCGTAATATATTAAGCAGAGCTAGTATGAGTCGATCTAGCTCTATTATTAACTAATAAAAAATAAAATGAAAAACAACAAATTTGTAGCGTTAGTGATATTGGGCAGTCTCATGTTGGCTATGCCGGTATTGGCTAAAGCAGATAACTCGCAATCAAATAAATTGCGAACTAATTGGGATAATATGAAAAATTGGGGCAGTATGATGCGCTTAAATCCAGATGTTATTGGCACTGTAGTTTCAGTTAATGGCGCCACCATTACTGTTACTAGTAATAAAATCGGTTGGGGCAGAGACGGAAAAGATGATGACACTCCAGCCACAACCCCAACTCCGGTCACTTACACGGTTAATGCCAGTGGAGCCACCATATATAAAGCTGGTGTCGCCTCAACTGTAGCCAATATCGCTGTTGGCGACATGATTATGGTTCAAGGCACAATTACTGGCACTAATATCGTGGCCACCACTATTCATAGTGGGATGAATAAGGGAATCAAGACCCCAAAACCTACACCCACTCCCCTTATCCAAGGAAATGGCCAACCGATAATTGCCGGCGTTATTTCCGCCATTAACGGAACAACTTTAACAGTCACTAACCAGAGCAATGTTACTTACACGGTTAATGCCTCAACCGCAAAAGTTCAGAACAAAGGAGTTATCTCCACTCTTTCAACTGTAGCGGTTGGCGATAACGTCGTTGTTCAAGGCGCAATCAATGGCACTTCCGTAACCGCTTACTCGGTTATTGATCAAGGGACCATGCCAAATGCTCAGTCAGATGACAGACCAGCAGGTCTCGGTAAATTCTTTGGTGGTATCGGTCGGTTCTTTCAGGGTCTCTTCGGGTTCTAAATTAAATCACCAAGTTCAACAGCCCCTTGCTTTATAAAGCTTGGGGCTGTTGGCGTACTACTGGCATATGCGCATTAATTTCAGTAAAATAGTCCTTATGAAGAGATATATTATTTTTTTAGTCATTATTTTATTAATTGCCGCTAGTGATATCGGCGGAATAATGTTGTACAAAAAAGAGGCCGCGAAACAGCAGCAAAGTATAAATGCTTCTATTGCCATCATTTCCGCTCTCCAAAAAGAAGTTACAACTTTGCAAGCCCAATTAACCTTGGTCAGCAAGCAACAAAGTTCAGTCGGAATGTCGGCCCAAGAAGTTGTTACATCCGCGGTCGCCAAAACAACGCCTTCGGTTGTTTCTATTGTTATCAGTGAAAATGTCCCCCAATATAGATTAGTTTACAAAAATCCTTTTGGCGACGACCCGTTTTTCAAAGATTTCGGCATTAAGGTTCCGGTTTATGAACCGACGGGTGAAACTCAATCCCAGAAAGTCGGTGCCGGCAGCGGTTTCATCATCAGTTCTGATGGTTACATTATTACCAACAAACATGTTGTCGCCGATACTAAGGCAAGTTATACGGTCCTTCTGTCCAATGGCAAACAACAAACAGCCCAGATTATTTATAAGGATCCGGCAAACGATATCGCCATCATAAAAATAGCCGGCGCTAATCATCAGCCGGTGACGTTTGGTAATTCAAAAAATCTACAGCTCGGACAAACGGTTATTGCCATCGGCAATGCTCTTGGAGAATATAATAATACCGTTTCCATGGGGATTATTTCCGGTTTGAACAGAAATATCCAGGCCACCAATTCTAATGGCAGTTCAGAAATATTGAATGGTGTTATTCAAACTGACGCCGCCATTAACCCGGGCAACTCCGGCGGACCGCTGCTGGATTTGAACGGCAATGTTGTCGGTATCAATGTAGCGACGGTTCAGGGGTCCAGTAATATTAGCTTCTCCATTCCCGAAAACACGTTCCGAAGCATCATCAAGTCCGCTATTAATAGATAGGTTTAATAGCTGATACTGCAACTTTTAGCCACGCCGAAGATTGGATCGCCGAAAACGGCATTGGAACAAGTGGTGCCGTTTGTAATCATTCTATAAACATAGATGCCGTTAGCCCCGTACCGAACGTTTCTCGTTCCGGAAAATGAGCAGAATTGATTTTCGTTGGCGCAATAGGTCCAGTTTTCCGTGCTTTGATTGCCGTAAACAATAACTCCACCAACGGTTACATTAAGAGCACTGCAATTCGTTGAGGATGAACAAATTACAACCGAAGCATTGCCGTTAGCCAAGCCTTGGATAGTCATAGTATTACCACTGACTGAAGCCGATAAAACACTGGAATTGGAGTTGTAAGCGACATAATAATTTCCGCTGTAATAGCCGTAGTTATATGAATTTCCGCCGGAAACGGAGATAGTCATATTTTGACCGACATATAACGTTGGGCTGTTTTGACTGAAAGTTATCGCTAGTTGGGCGGGATTATAGTAGTTAATCGGAGGAACGTAATAATTAGTTGGATTAACAGTCACAGATAGGACGACACAGCCACTGCCAGTTCCGCCGGAAGAACAAACATTAACCGAGCCGGAACCACTATAAAGACCGGAAACCTGAAGAGTATTGCCGCTAATCACAGCCTGAAAAATATTGGTCCCGGTTGTGTACATGGTGTAAGGCAAATTGCCTCCGCTGATAGTAATGCTTACCGATTGCCCGACAGCCACCGATACGTTCGTCTGGCTTAGAGTTAGCGAGCCATAACAATTTCCATAATTATACCCATAGTTATAGCAGTTATAATTATTGTTATTGTTATAATTATAAGGCCACGCCACACTGGATGAAGTTTGATTATTCACTATGACATAAACAGTACTGCCGGCAGTAACTCCATAAGAAGAGGTGCTGACTGTTGTTGAAAGATACCCGCTTGAATTTGTGGTTCCGATAAATTGCGATTGCGTACTGTAGACATTGTTCTGATAATACAAAACGACGTTACTATAAGGATCTCCGTACACACTAATAGTCACCGAGTCCCCGCTTCCCGTTGCCGAAATCGACAGCGTCGGCGTGTTGGCATGAACCGCCAATGAGGTTAAAAATAGGCTTGAAACAAGCACCAACACAGCCGATAGCCGTAAAAATATTTGTTTCATATCATTAGAAGACCTACCCCGGGCAGGCCCTGATTAGTTATTACTTTCCTTATACACCTTATACTTTTTTAATTCAAAGAGTGTTACCGGCCTTATTTGCACTGGCTAGTCGGAGCGGGGACGTCGGGATTACCATGTTTTACCCATTGTCCATTGTCGCATATCCAATTATCTTCCCCACTAAAAAACCTGACACTTAGAATGAAGAGAATGATAATACCGATAATGATAAAAAATCTTTTCATTTTATCTGTTTAGATAAGTAACGGTCAACTGAAGAACAGTCGCGAAAGAAACCCAGAGCAAGTATGGGATTTGAGCATAAGTAATCCAGCGCGCATGAGGGTAGATGGCAATCATCGCCCAGATTAATGTGGCCAGAACAAACAACACATCAACTGCTGCCAAAATATTGTTTCTAAGTCCGAATTGTAAATAAGTAAATGAGAAGTTAAAGATAAGATTGAGAATGAACGGCAAAACAATCATAAACCCAATCTTTCTTTGCCAGACCATATAAAACACCCGGCCGAAAGAAACAGCCATCAACACATAAAGAAACGACCATACCGGCCCAAAAAGCCACGCCGGAGGCGACCAAGAGGGTTTAATTAATTGCGAGTACCAATTATATGCGTTATTCATATAATATATTCTAACAAAATAACCGCCGGAAGATATAGCTTAATTGTGTTTACATGTGGAAATCTCTGATGTATCATTTTAATACAGTAAGTAAACAAATTAATGAATAACCATATGAACAATGGCGGAATATATGGTCTAGGGTTAATAGGCGCGCTGGTTTATTATATTCAGAACGCGACCTCGTTTAGCAATGGCGCGCTCGGCGTTTTGAAAGCTCTTGTTTGGCCGGCCATGCTTGTTTATCGGCTTCTTCAGTATTTGCATATGTAGAACAGGAACTAAAACGCCCCGCTTAAGCGGGGCGTTTTAGTTGGTTTGTATTTTTAATTGGTCACCTCGACCAGCTGATCGCTGGCGATTTTAAGATATTTTGAAACCCCGACTGAAGGCTCGGCTGAAAATGGTTCATCTGGTTTCCGATCGGCATAATTCACAATGATTTGGCTATTCCGGAACTCGGTTGTCTGAGGCGCAATGCGGTCGCCTAATAAAATACCATTCGTCCCTTTGTAGCCTTCGACGGTTTTAAGAGCCACGACAGTATAGAAGAAAGCGCCCGTTCCGCCGCCGCTCTGGACCAAAATAAAAGCCGTGTCTTCCGTGCCATCATTGTTGAAATCCCCTTTGGCTTCATTGCCGAAATATTCAGTGATAATTATTTCAGCTGAACCGGGAGCGGCCGCCATTTCAGATATTCCGTTTTTTAATTGGATAACCTGACCATCTATGTTGTAAGAGATATTTTTATAATCATTAGTAGGGGTGGGGCTATTATTCGCTACTTCGAGCGACGATTTTTGGCTCCAATAAAAACCTCCGCCGATAACAACCAAGACAACAATAACAGTGATAATTAATTTTTTCATAATATTAATTAATATTTTAACCGGTACGCTTTTTTCGCGCCGGGCGGAATATCTTTGATTAATTCAAATTTATGTTTGTCTACTTTTTGTAAATTTTCTTTCACCGATTCAGTCACCAATATCTCTCCGGTTTTAGCGATATCTTCGCCCAGTTTGCTGGCGGCGTTAACTTCCGGGCCAAAGACATCCTCATCCCCGATCCGAAGCATTTTACCATAACCCATGCCCACGCAAAGCAAAACTTTTTCTTCAGCAATTCTTGTTTTGTTGTATTTGGCGAGCGCTTTTTGCATTTCAACAGAAGAATGAATAGCTTTTGAAATATTTCTGAAGATAACTAGATAACTGTCGCCTTCTATTTTCAAAAGAATGCCATCATTGTTTTCCAGTATTGGTATCAATAATCTCTGGGATTCGTATATGGTCTGAAGGAAATGAATGATGCCGAATTTTTCCACATTTCTTGAAAACCCCGACAGGTCTGTAAACATGACGCACCATTCTTCCCCGAATAAGTCCCAGATTCTTTTGTCTATCATCTCCTTATCCGCGCGTGGCGCTAATCTTTCTTTAATCAGATTCTCCAGCCGGTCTTCCGACGCCGAAGTTAAAATCGTTTTTTTATAAGACATACCTTTAATTACTTTATCCCAAAAACATGATAGCTCTTCCGGCCATAAAAGCAACCGGCGCAATAATCAACCATGTTTGACTTAAGGCTAAAAATGTAATAAAATATCAGGACTTAAAAATCATGGCCAACATCAAAATTTTTATAACCAAAACTGCCGGTTGGATAAAGGATCACAAAGTAATTTTTGCTTTTATTATTATCGTAACACTGATAGCCGGCTTTTTTATTTTTAAAGGAAGTTCCGCCACCCTCGCCGGACGAATCACTAAGGCTATGATTGGCGATATTGAACAGGAAGTAAGCGTTACCGGGCGGGTCAATTCCGCCCAGACAGTAGACCTGGCTTTTGATCGTTCGGGCCGGGTTGTCTATGTGGCTGTCCGGGCGGGAAATAAAGTTGTTTCTGGTCAAATCCTTGCCCTGCTTGATTCATCGGAACTTTATGCCCAACGCCAAAGAGAATTGGCTAATGTTTCCGCCCAAGAACAAAGATTAAATCAATTGATGGCTACCTCCAATGACAGTGGAGCAATAGGAAATAGTTCTACCATTGATGCTCTCTCTAAATCATTAAAAATCGGTATTGATGCCATGACTGATCTGACTAATATTCAATACTCTTACTATAAATTATACACCATTGATTATAGTAATAACGCCTTCCCGATTGCCGAAGCCAAAGCCAAAGCGTTGAAAGCAATATATGGGATGGATGACCTCGGCCAAAAAACAACAGGGGATTTTATTAATCTTAATGGCGGCCTGAAATATAAAATCAATCAAGCGGAGCAAAATCCGGCACTGGCTGATTATGACGTTCTTGTTTCAGAAACAAAAAACATGCTCCTTTTGGTTAAAAATGCCCTGACGATTATCAATACCAGCATGACTAATACGAGCGGGACAAACTCTGCCAATATTGTCAGCGCCGCCCATTTCGCTACCATTAAAACGGATACCGATTTGGTTATCGCCCAAATTTCAAATCTCACTACCCAGACAAAATCTTTAGTTAACGAAGATTATGATATTAATATCGCCAAACTTCAGGTTGATCAGGCCAAGGCTAATTTGGCTTTAATTGACGCCCAAATCGCCAAAAACACCCTCCGCGCCCCTTTTTCCGGCCTGATTACCAATGTTAATATTGAACGCGGCCAGATTGCCGGCGCCGGTTCAATTATATCCATGATTGGCACTGCTAAATTTGAAGTAGAGGTGAATGTTTCTGAAGCGGATATTGCCAAGATTAAGATCGGCAACCAAGCGGTGATTACTCTTGATGCTTATGGGCCGGATAATGAATTTGAAGCCACCGTTTCTCAAATTGATCCGGCCGCCAAAATTATAGAAGGGGTCGCTACTTATCGCGTTGTTCTGCAATTCAACAAACAGGACGCCAGAATTTTGCCCGGCCTGACGACCAACATCGATATCAAAACCGACCACAGGAATAACATCCTTTATGTTTCCAGCCGAGATATCATCCTAAAAAACGGAAAAAAATATGTCCGAGTGCTGGTTCAAAAAGAAACAACCGATACCCGTTTCGCCAATCTGCAGATAATCTCGGAGGATAAGACCCAAAAAACCTATGACCTGGAAGTCCAAACCGGATTAAAAGGTTCTGACGGCCGAATTGAAATCATCTCCGGCGTGAAAGAGGGCGATCTGATCGTCGGGAAATAATATGCCGCTTATCAGCGTAAAGAATCTCTCTAAGATATACGAAACTGACGGTTCGGAAACCGTCGGTCTAAAGAACGTCGACCTTGTCATCAACGAAGGCGAATTTGTTGCGATTGTTGGTCCATCCGGTTCCGGAAAATCAACCCTGCTTCAGGTTTTGGGCTGTCTGGACCGCCCAACATCCGGCGAATATATATTAGACGGCAAAAATATTCAGGATTACAGCGATAAAGAGCTGGCGGAAGTGCGCAATAAAAAAATGGGGTTTGTTTTTCAGCAGTTCAATCTCCTTCCCCGGCAAAGCGTCCTTGAAAATATAAAGCTTCCTCTGGTCTACGCGGGTATCGATGAACCGGAACGGACCCGGATTGCCCAGGAAATGGTTGATTTGGTTGAGCTTCAGGAGCGCGCCGATTTCTTTACCACGAAATTATCGGGCGGACAGAAACAGCGCGTCGCCATTGCCCGAGCGCTCGCCAATAATCCGAAAATAATTTTTGCGGATGAACCGACCGGGAGTCTTGATTCCAAATCCGGCGAAATAATTTTGGATTTCCTTCAGGATTTGAACGATAAGGGTCATACAATCGTATTAGTGACCCATGAATCATACGTCGCTGATTCAGCCAAACGTATTATTCATATCCGTGACGGAAACATTGAAAAAGACGAACCGGTAATAACGCGGAGGATTATTTCCAAAGAAGGATTCAAGAGATAAAAATCATGCAATTTCGCGATACATTTAAAATATCCGTCAAAGGATTGTCCACGCATCGGGGACGGTCTTTGCTTACAATTTTAGGCATCGTCATCGGCATTACTTCTATTACGCTCGTTAACGCTATCGGCGACAGCGCCAAAAGCATGATCTTGTCCGAAGTTGAGGGCTTGGGTTCAAACAATGTTTTCATCCTCCCCGGCAAAGAACCGGCCGGTCCGTCTGATTTTGGCGGGAGTATTCTTAATAATTCTTTAACCGCTCGCGACCTTGAATCTCTTGGCAGAAAATCTAATGTTCCGGATGCTTTGAGTGTAGCGCCAATCGTGTTCGGTCCGGTGGTGGCATCATGGGAATCGGAGGTTTATTCTACGATGGTTATCGGCACCACGCCGGAATTGGTTGATATTTACGGATTAGGATTAGACCAGGGCGAAATGTTCACCGCCGATGATGTCACTCAAGCATCGGACAATGTTGTCATCGGTAAAAAAGTGGCTGACAAACTATTCGGCCAATCTGATATTATCGGCGAAAAAATAAAATTCAAAGACAATAATTTTCGCGTTATCGGTCTACTGCAGGAAAAGGGGCAGTCGCCTTTCGTTAATTTTGACGAGATCATTTTGGCACCTTATACGACCGCTCAACAACACGTTTTAGGTTTTCGTTATATCCAGCGAATCGCGATTACCGCCACTTCGCCCGAAGTTGTCCCGGGTTTAATTCAGGACATTGAATCCACTCTTCGGGATAACCACAATATTACCGATCCCAAAGACGATGATTTTTATGTCACCACCATGAAGGATCTGGCCAACAGTATCAGTACGGTTACTGATATTCTTACAATTCTGCTGGGTTCAGTCGCTGGAATTTCTTTGGTTGTCGGCGGCGTGGGCATCATGAATATTATGCTGGTGTCGGTTACTGAACGCACCCGAGAAATAGGCCTGCGCAAGGCCCTAGGCGCAACCAATAGCGATATCTTAAAACAGTTCTTGACCGAAGCCATAATTTTGACCGTTTTAGGAGGAATCATAGGAATTATTTTCGGCGTTGGATTAAGTTTTCTAGCCACCATTGCGGTCAACAGAATCTGGGGTCTTAATTTCCCTTTTACTTTGCCTATTTCTGGCATAATTCTCGGCGTATCAGTTTCAACTATTATAGGATTTGTTTTTGGAATTTATCCAGCCAGACAAGCCTCAAAGAAAAGCCCGATGGACGCTCTCCGATACGAATAGCTCGCCAGCTCAATTCACTGTTTTAGAAATTGAAAAAGAGCATTAATTCTGGTATTTTACTAGAATAACTAAAAATACATATGCTATACAAAAAAACAAATCAAAAATACATTATCAAATTAACTAGAGGAGAAAAAGTATTAGAAGAACTCACTAAATTTTGCGAAATTGAAGGCATCAAATTCGGAGTGCTCCGGGCTATTGGCGCCGTCCGAGGAGCGGAACTCGGCTATTATGACTTGGATAATAAAAAATATTCTTACAAAAAGATGGACGGAGATTATGAGATTGCCAGCCTGACCGGCAATGTCGCTTATCTTGACAACAAACCATTCATCCACGCCCACGTCGTTCTGTCGGACGCCAATTTTCAATGCTTCGGCGGACACTTAAAAGAAGCGGCCGTTGGCGCGGTTTGTGAAGTCTTTCTGGAACCGCTTGAAGGCAAAGTTACCCGAAAAATGGATGAAGAGATTGGCCTCAACCTGATGGATCTCTAAAACTTAGGCAGAGAACCGCAATTTTTTAAATCTTTTAAGGTCAGCGGCTGGCTGGCGCTTGCCCGCTCCGACATAATAGCGCACGGCAAAACAAGCGACGATGGTCTTTTGCCTTCTCCAAACTCTGCCGTGGTCAGCCCAGCCCGATGTTCAAAATGGGGCGGGTCAACTTGTTCCAATCCGCAGTACTCGCCTATTTTGGCCAGCTTATCAAAATTAATATCATATCCCCGCCAACGGTCTACAATATCCACCGCAAAGCCGTAATTATGGAGGCTTAATCCCGGTTCGGCCCAACTGACGATATGGCCATCAACCGTTCGGCCTTGATTATATATTGCCGCCTGTTCGTCCAAACTTCGAAAACCCGAAACAACACGCAGGGTGTAGCTATAAATAGCCGCCGTGGGAATAAAACATTCATTGATTTGAGTTGAAAAATTGGAATCTATTACTGTCGGCATTGGAATTACTGCATCTTCAATACCCATTTTCTGAGAAATAAAAAGAAAGCTTGCCACCGCGCAAAACAAAAAAACAATCCCTCTAAAAACCTGCCGACTTAAATATGGTGCTTTCTTTCGTTTCATATAAACTAAAAATAACCTGCATCATTATACCATTTAATACTAATAATTTTTAACGCTTAATTAAAAATGAGCTTAATTTTTTATCCAGCCAGCCTCGCCAAACCAGAATAACCCCGCCGGCAATAACACCCAGAAGACCGGAAAGGATATCAAAGATTGAATCATGATCAAAAAGATGGCCGAAAAAGCCAAAATTCAAATATCGGTTAGACCAAAGCTCAATGAATTCCCAAACCAGATCCGAAGCCCCGACAATTAAAATAATGAGAAAAATGGTTTTCTTGAAAGACCAGCCTTGCCAAACTTGAATAAAAAATGTTCCGGATATGGTCATTACTGCCGAAAAAGAAAAATGAACGAATTTATCGTACGGAATTCCAATCTGATAAAGCCCCCACAGACCCAGACTACCCAGTCCGGAAGCCAAAAGACCGAGAGCTAAAACGATTTGAAATTGTCTGCGGAAAAATATCTTTTCTTGGTCTGTAGTAATATCAGAATCTCTAATTATCAGCGCTGGTAATTCAATAAGAAAACTATACAGGAGTGCCACCAGAGCCATTAATCTAGGCCGATAATATGATGGAAACCAAGCCTCATTTCCAAAAAGTAAAATAATCCCAGCCAAAATAAAAATAATTTGGATAAACTTTATAAACTTTCGCTGGAAGATCATAACTAGGAGTTTGTTTTGTATACCTGCTCCAATCAATATATTCTAACTTTTCTGCCCGCCAAGTTTATCTTACGAAACGAATAGGAAATTACTACATATAAGCCGACCGTTAAACCATTGCAATGTTATCAAGGATGGTTATACTTGGGAAGGTCGAAAAATATAAACCAATAAATTAGCAATAAACCTATGGCAGACGAAAAAAAGATATGCCCAGACTGTGGTCATGAGCACACTAAAGAAGACGGTACTTGCAATTGCGGATGTCAGGTAGGAAAGAAAGAATAAAGTATGGTCACGCAATATTAAAAAGTCCGTACCTAGGTACGGACTTTTTAATTTCTGGATATTTAAATTCTTTTAGATTTTCTGGTCTTCCTCCCAGCCAACATCTTCGCTTTGATTGCCCGGCGTTTGGCCGTTTTGTGCGAATGAGTTCTCCTGGTCATCATACTGCCTATCGCACCATGTCGTTTTATCATGCCGTAAAATTTATTTTAATATCCTATTATACCATTACTCTTGTTAAATTCAAAATTAACTTTCTTTACTTACAAACCACGCCGCAGCGCCTACAGCGGCCAAAACAACAACTATTAAAAGACTAATCATCATCAGAATATAACTTTTAAAATTAATAAAAAAAATATTCCGAACCTGTTTTAATTAGAAGTTTTCTTCTTGCTCTTTATAATACCAACGATGCCGATGATAAATACTACGAGTCCGAGCAGTTGTCCCCCGGGACTGTCGTCAGCTCCGCCATATATAAACATAGATATCCCAAATGATATTGCAAGAACAGAATATATTATTCTGCTTATATTCATAAAGAAATCATGTTGTTTCCGATTGGGCTAAGTTTATCTGGAAAACAATCTGAACGCCCAGCCAAACAGACTAAATTTTCCTTCCTGAGTTTTTATAAAGCTCTCAATTTTTGTTTGTTCCTGTTCTAATGTTTGAATTTGATTTTGAAGCTCTGTTTTGTCTGCTTCATTCTGAACGTTTTCCATTAATTGATTCAACTGTTCCAATCTATTTCTGGTTTGAACCGTTTCGCTCCTTATGGCTCCCAGATTTTTATAATCCGTTCCAATAAAGAACGTTTTTACTTTGTTTCTTGTTTGAATTTCTTCCATTGCTTGTGTGGTTGTGTCGGAAGATTGTTTCTGTTGCTGGGCAACTACTCTTACTTGTTTTCCTATTCCGCCCTCTCTATCGGCAACCTCCAAAAGGCCCTGAACAAAATCCGCCACAGCGCTGCGGTGTTCATCGGCGTTAATTTGTTCTTCTTGTTCCTGATTCTGGATTTGGTTTGATTCGCCCTGATTTTTAATTTGATTTTGATTTTTAACCTGCGCACCCGTTCCGGTACTAGTTACTGTCGGCTGAGCTTGATTGCCGGTTCCAACATTACCGTTTTGGCCTACGGCATAGACATTAACTGCAAAAACTAAAACAATCGCGGAAATACCGACTGCTAAAAGTTTGTTTTTCATATTTTTAGTTATTTTTTATCTAATAACCTTATCAAGCATAATACCAAAAAATTTAAAAATTTAAAAGAGCTAAAAGTGGATAAAAACTATCAGAATTTATACCCCTTTAATTCCTTCTTTGCCTTTTTAACGAATTGACCGAAACTTCGGTCTTTCTGTCTTTTTTCTAAATCGCTCATCTCATAAAATTCGGCCTCTTTTTTGAGTCTGATGTAATTGGAATACTTAGCCTCGTCTAACTTGCCCGATTTTAACGATTCAAGAACTTGGCAGCCCGATTCCTGGACATGCGTACAATCTTTATATTTACATCCTTTACTTAGGACGGTTATCTCATCAAACAATTCATCAATTCCGCTTCCGACGTCTATCATCCCAACTTCCCGCATGCCCGGATTATCGATTACGATGCCCCCGTTTGGCAAGAAATACATTTCCCTGTTGGTCGTGATATGCTTCCCTCGGCCTGAATATGAGCTGATATCTTCAGTTCTTATCACGCTTTCTCCTAAAAGTTTATTTACAAGTGAAGACTTGCCTACTCCGGACGAACCTAGAAAACAATATGTCTTGCCCTTTACTATATATGCTCTCAATTCGTCTAAGCCTTCTCCGCTCACAGTACTGGTCGGTATAACATCAATTTCTGGGAATCTTTTCTTTATTTCCAAAAGCTTCAACTTTAATTCTTCCTTTGATATCAGATCCACTTTATTCAGTATTATCGCCGGCCTTACGCCCCCTTCTGCGGCCAGCGCAAAATATCTTTCAAAACGATTTAGATTATAATCCCGGCCTACCGATTCAACCACAAAAGCAACATTTATGTTGGCCGCAATAATTTGCGTCTCGGTCTTTTCGCCGGTCTTATTTTTGTTGCCAAATTTTCTCTTGATTATTGTTTTTCGCGAAAGCATCGCTTGAATAACCGCTTGGCCCGCATTCAGTTCAGTGATTAACACCCAATCGCCTACAGCCGGATAGTCTTCTCTCGAAGAGGCGTTGAACATCTGTTTCCCGGTAATTTTCGCCAGGAATTCTCCATTTTCGTTTATCACTTCATAAGCTCCCCTGTGCTCAACTGTAACCCGCGCAACTGAAAATTCTCCCAATCCCAATTTTTTTTGGTTGGATTCAAAGAATGCGTCATAACCAAAATCTTCAATTTTTGTTTTTGTAATTTCAGGATTCATATTACCTATGTTCTATTTTACAAAAAACCGCCGGTTTGGCGATTTTTTAGCTCTATAACTTTATTCATTAACTTGATTCGCCGGTTGGCACACCGATATCAGGACTTATTAATAATACTTAAGATTTGCCGTTCAGGTACTTACTGGCAATGCTTAAAGCAAACGAGGTCAAAATAACGATCACGCTAGTGAAGAGGAGTTTTATCAGAACAACATTCGGACCATCGCTTTGCGGAGAAGTTGTCAAAACCATCGATAAACCGATGATGGCGAAAGCGACGGATGCCCAGACGAATATTTTTGTAGCTATTTTTTGCATATTTTTAGTATATCAATTAAAAAATTCCTTGTAAACCATGCTTATCCCTGGCTCCGCGGCCAGGACTCGAACCTGGAACCATCGCCTTAACAGGGCGCCGCTCTACCATTGAGCTACCGCGGAATATTCAGATATCTTATCATCTTTTGACTAAAACTCAAATACGGTATAATGAATTCATGGGAGGTGATAATTCTTGAATCGTATTCACCCGCACTCGCTCGGATTGGCCTTAGGTATTTTTTTGGCCCTCTTCCACGCCATCTGGTCAGTTTTGGTCATGGTCGGAATTGCCCAATCAATGATGGACACTATTTTAAATCTCCACATGATTGTACCGTTCATTACTATTGCCGAATTCAGCCTGGTTAATGCCGTGATTTTGGTTGTTTTAACCGGTGTCATCGGCTATGTTTTTGGTTGGTTATTAGGGGTTATCTGGAATCGTTATGCGGTGAAATAATTATTAAAAACAAGAGACCCGCTCCAAGCGGGTCTCTTGTTTTTAATAAAGTTTACCGACGCCATTGAGAGGAAATGTAAGGATCCACTTGGCTGACTTTGAGCGGAGTCGTAGCATTTCCTGTCCGAATGAAGAAATCTTCGCCTTTTTCTGTTTTTAAATAAGCAGGCCGGTGAGCCGGATCTACCTGGATAAGACTGACACTTTTATTATCAACGTAGTGAAAAGAGAGTTTGACCCGCTGGCGAAATTCGGGCCCAATCATTGAACTGAATAAATTATTAAAATGATTTTCAAAACCATCATGATTCTGTTTCGCTAAAGACATCATATCCGCTTCCAGGCCATAAATCTGGCGATGATCATCCACGCCGATAACCAGCGTTCCGCCGGCAGAATTCAAAAAAGCGGTTACCGTTTTCATCACGCCTTGTTCAAGGTCTTTATTGACCCGTTCCCGATTTACGTCCCAACGCAGAGTCGTTTTAAATTCAAGTCGCTCGTGTTCATTTGAGTTTAAGATTTCTCTTATATCTTGTTCTTCAAAAACAGACCTTGATACCACAGCCGCAATCATAACAATCTGAGATATGCCCAATCCTATAAATTCAAGAACTGTGAATGGAATATGGTCAGAAATTACAAAATGCATTCGGTACAATTGGGCCCAATTGGCCGAAAGAGCCAAAACCATGAACAGACCATAGAATATGACCTCGGCCACAACTAAATTACGTACAATCAGCAACGATTTTTTCTTCTTTAATTCTTGCGGCATAGTAATAGTGTAGGGTAATTCCCGCTTTTTTCAAGTAGTTCAGTTTGATCTAATTATGACTGCAAAAAATACTCGCCAGAATAACAAGTCCCAAATCGCCCCCGAAGGGGCGATTTGATTATTCATAGCCTTTCAGTTTGCCGAGCTTGTGATGTCCCCGAATCTTATCAAGCGCTTTGGCTTCAATCTGCCGGATACGCTCGCGGGTAACAGCAAAGACCTTGCCCACTTCTTCAAGGGTATGGGTCACGCCATCGGTCAGACCAAAACGCATATCCAGAATTTTCTGTTCGCGGGGCGTTAAATCCCCGATAATCTCATTAATGTAACTTTTTAATATTTTTCGAGCCGCCGAAGTTGATGGTGAAATAGTATCATCATCGGGAATAAAGTTCTGAAGGGAACTGTCGCCATCTTCTTCATTGTCCCCGACCGGCGCTTCCAAAGAAATGGTTTCCTGTGAGATTTTCATAATGTGACGGATTTTATCCACTTCCACGCCCATTTCTGACGCCACTTCTTCCGGCATCGGTTCGCGGCCCAAATCTTGGACTAATCGGCGGACCACTTGCTGATATTTATTGATTGTCTCCACCATGTGCACTGGAATACGGATGGTCCGGCCTTGGTCGGCTAGAGCGCGGGTGATAGCTTGGCGGATCCACCACGTGGCATAAGTGGAGAATTTAAATCCGCGCGTGAAATCAAATTTTTCTACTGCTTTAAACAAGCCGATGTTCCCCTCCTGAATCAGATCAAGCAGAGACAAATTGGCCGAACGGCCCACATATTTCTTGGCAATGGAAACCACTAGCCGGAGGTTGGAAAGCGCGAGTTTTTGACGGGCCGATTCATCTCCGCGCAAAATGCGCTTGGCCAACTCAACTTCTTCTTCGCCGTTTAATAATGGATACTGACCGATCTCTTTGAGATACATCTGGACTGAATCGGAAGTTGATTCGCCGAATTCGTCCTGAATCTTTTTCTTTTCGTCGTATTCTTTGTTCTTGCCGTCCTCAAATACCCGGCCCGACTCTATGATGTTGATATTGGAAGCTTCCAAGCGCTCATACAAAGCTTCTAGGCCATTGATATCCTTTTCAATGTTCGGAAAAGCATTAAGAACTTCAACTTGGGTAATAAAACCGCGATGGCGGCCCTTTTCTATCAAAGCCGAAATAGCATTTTCGTTAATCGCGTTTTTTTTGACAGCTGCAGATGTCAGTTTTTGAGATCTAACTGATTTAGATGTTGATCTCTTGGCCGTTTTGGTCTTCGGTTTTTGTTTCGACTTCGGCCGCCGAAATAATTTTTTCGCCGGATGATATTTGAGTGTTTTCTTTATCTTTTTCTTTTGAGCCATACTGGTTATGAATAAAGGTTAATTGTCGGGCCAGTTCATTGAATTCGCCGGCCAGACGGGTCAGTTTTCCTTGGTCTTTGCAGGCTTCAGCTTCTTTGACATCAAACTGGAGATTAGTGAGTTTAGCATTGATTGAACGGCGCTGAGCCGTTTTTATTATATTACAGAACTCCGCTTTCAGGGTTTCATCATCAAACCCCTGCCACAGTTCCTGAGAACGAAGATAAGCGAATTCAAGCTGAAGAGCTTCTTCACCGCTAAAACGGGTCATAAACGTCTTGAATTCAAAAGGTTCAGATTCTACGACTTGGTGAATAATATTCGCCAGTCTCTCGCCGACTAAACAATCCGGAATAGCCGCTATCTCGCCGCGCAAAAGCGTCGGCGCTTTCAGTACGAGCGAAAGAATCATTTCATTAATCACGTCCAGCTCTTCACGAGACGCAACACTTTTAGCCGGAGCGGCTACTTCTAGTAGCGCCGAATCTTCGCGAGCGTAAACATCAAGATCGTCTTTGAACGTCGTAATGTCGGCGCTGACGGCTGTTTCGGGTACGCGCAAGAGTGAAGACAACTGGGCCACCCAGTGGGCTTTCTCCACGTTAGCCGTTAGTCGTTTGATGAACGGAGCAACCGCAGAGATAATCTGTTTCTTGCTTTCGGCGGAAGTCGGATTGTAGGAGGAACGGGCTCGGTCGAAATAGTAGTCGATAACCGGCTTGGCGCCGGCAGCAACCTCGGACCATTTAGGTCCGTATTTTTTAACAAAGTCTGCGGGATCTTTACACTCGGGATCTTTTATCTCGAGCACGCTGATATTAAATTGTTGAGCTAATGCCAAACCGATACCACGGCGAGTAGCCAAGGTTCCGGCCTGATCCGTATCGAAACAAAACCCCAAATTTTTGGTATAACGCTGTAAAAGCCGTAGATGGGTGGGTGTAAGAGCGGTACCGGATGAGGCGACGACATTGCGCACGCCAGCCTGGAATGACATGAGGGCGTCCATATTGCCCTCAACCAGGATACATCGGTCCGATTTCTTTATATCTAGCTTGGCCTTTGATAGGCCGTATAAAACCCGGCTTTTGTCGTATATCAGCGTCTGTGGGGTGTTTATGTATTTTGCCATAGTTTCCCCTGTTTTGGCAAGTCCTGGTTGTCCACTCTTGGCGCTTGACGGTTCAAAAACTCTGGCTGTGAAGCCGACCACCTGTCCTGAAACCTCAAAAATAGGAAAAACTATCCGCGAGCGAAAGCGGTCATAGATGCCCTCCCGCCCGCTCTCGGCTGAACGTTTGACGGCCAGACCAGCCTCAATGATTTCTTTTTCCTGATAACCGCGGGTTTTTAAATAACTGGAAAGCGATTCCCAGTCGTTCGGCGCCCAGCCCAGGCGGAATTCGGCAATGGTGGCGTCAGTTAACCCGCGTTCACGCAAATATCCCAGTGCTTCTTGGCCCGATGACGATTGAAATTGTTTTTCAAAAAATTTTGTCGCCAGTTCGCAAATCTCATACAGTTTTTGTTTGGCATCCACACTCTCGCCCGGCCGAGGCTGGAAATGTTCCAGTTCTATCCCCGCTTTGGCAGCCAAAATCTTTAAAGCTTCCGAAAATTCCACGCCTTCAATTTCTTTGACGAATTCAAACATGTCCCCGCCTTTGGCGCAGCCAAAACAATGCCAGATTTGACGTTCGGGCGAAACGAAAAATGACGGCGTTTTTTCATTATGAAAAGGGCATTTGCCTTTGTAATTGATGCCCGCTTTCTGGAGTTTCATGTACCCGCTCAGCACCTCCACCACATCCAGCCGGTCCTTTATCTTGGAGACGTTATCTTCCATACAGGTACTCTACTTAATTTTGTCATAAAACTCAATTTGACTGAAATTCAATAGTTATTAAAACAAAAGAGCGGTGATGCCATTACAGCATCACCGCTCGAATACGGCACGGCCGGCCGATCGACGGGCACTACTTCCCCGTCGATTATCTGCCGGGCCATTTCAAGGTACTTTCTGTACTTGACCGGAATTCCCCGGACCGGAACGCTTTCCAGACACAAGTACCCATCGCCTGAAATGCATTTCCACAGGGCTTCTTGCCAGTCAAGGATGTAGATCTCCGGTTCAGGTTGGCGTCCCAACAACAGAAACTGCGCGAAGCTGTCCTCCTGAATGGTCAGCCTCTCGTAAGACCCGGGTTCTCCGAGGGGAGTCTGATACCTCTCATAGAGAACTGCGCCTCCCTGAAACTGGACCTTGGTCACGACGAGGCCTTGAGAGAGCGTGACATACGCTTTCCCGTCCAGGATCTTTCCTGTCCGTTTCATGTCGTTGATGAAGTACTGGCTTGCGACCAGCACTCCGACTACAGCAATGAGCAGAAGAACACTCCAGGGAATCTCGAACTTCTGGATTCTCAACTTGATGGTCACTTTCACCTCCAACAGAAACCGATGAACAGTTTTTAGCGCCCCCTCGCCCACAATCTAGAAACGCGGGAACAAAGAGGCTGGCGCCAATTCGAAGAGTCCACATAAGAAATCGCAGAAGGCCCCGACGAGAGCCACGCAGCAGAACATCATCAGCACCACGGCCGCGATTCCTATGAACCTCGTCAGCGAATCCTGCCGCCGCCAATTTTCAGACACTCTGACTAGAGTGGCCACGTCTGCTCCTAACTCGCGCTAATGCGCGAAAGAAAGTTGTAAAAGATACTGTTTCTTGACTCAATCAATACTTCCATTATATCACATAATAAAATTAAAGTCAAATCAAGAAAATCATCAAAAAATGGCGTCAAAAAAGCCATTTTAAGATTCAGCCAAATTTAGTTTTACAAAGCGGAGAGGGCGAGATTCGAACTCGCGGTACCTTGCGGTACACTTGCTTTCCAAGCAAGCGCACTAGACCGCTATGCGACCTCTCCGTTATTACATGTTTAACTTTTCCATCCAAACCATAACCATATTGCCAAGCAATTCCCGAAAAAGGATTTGGCTTTTATTCATATTTTCTTTTGACCGCTCTTTAACCTTTGCTGTGGCATTCGGAATTCCGCCTTTCAGATTTAAAACAATATCGAACAACTCCATGTCTTTTTCATCCAACTGGTCTGGGTCCAATGATTCGAAATGGGCCGTTTCCCCATACCATTTCTCGACTGCTTTTAAAACTCCTATTCTTTCCCGAAATCCTTCAAGAATTTCCTTTTGTTCAAGATTTTTATCAGGCTGATTTTTTTCCAATTCGATAATAGATTCGAGCATAATTATTTCAATTTATAACATTTCTCCGGCTTTTTGTCATTTAATGACCCGAATATCGGCGCCGATGGAATTCAGCCGGCGGGCGATCTCTTCATAACCCCGGCTGATGGAATAAATATTCCGGAGAATGGAAGTGCCTTCGGCGGCAAGCATGGCGATAAGGATTATCATCGCCGGCCGGAGGGCCGGCGGACAAACTACTTGGCCAGCTTTTAATTTGGTTTTGCCGGTGACAAAAACCCGGTGCGGATCGGCCAATGTTACCTGCGCACCCAAACGATTGAGTTCGGTGAAATAAATCGCTCTTTTTTCCCACATCCAATCATGGATAAGAGTTACACCCTGAGCTTGGGTCGCAATCGGCACAAAGAATGGCAGATTGTCGGCATTGATGCCGGGATAAGGCAAAGAATGAATCTTGTCGGGCAAAGCCTGAAGGCGGGACGGGAAAACAGTGATATCAACCAGATCGGTCCGGTCGTTACGGGATTTATACTTGGACGACAAAGAGAATCTCAATCCCATTTTTTCAAGCTTAAGAAGTTCCACCAACAGAAAATCTATCGGCGCCCGCTTGATGGTCAGTTTGGAATGTGTCGTCACGGCCGCCGAAATAAACATCATTGATTCAATCGGATCTTCACTGTTGTGATATTCTAGTGGCTCGTTGAATTCTTTGATGCCATGGACGACCAAATTGGTTGTCCCAATACCATCTATCTTCACGCCCATTTTTTCCAAAAAGAAACAAAGTTCCTGAACTTGATAGTTCGGCGGGGCAAAGCGAATGGTCGTCTCACCAGGAATAAGCGCCGCTGCCATGAGAATATTGTTTGCGGCTGTATCCCCCGCTTCGTACATGATAATTTCGGCCGGATGAAGCTGGCCGGCGGTAATGTGATAATTCTTATCAGCGGTTTCTACCTTCACGCCCAGTTCTTCCAAACCGTAGCGATGAGCAGCAATGGTCCGACTACCCATTTTACATCCGCCGGCGTGCGGAATTTTGAATTCTTTTTCTTTATGAATAAGCGGGCCGATAAGCATCAGGCCCGAACGGATCATGGCCGCTGATTCTCGATTCAACTTTCTGATTGAAAATTTTTCCGGCGGTTTGATCTCAAGGCTATTCTGGCCGGTCCAGCGGATAATTACGCCCAGACTTTCTATTGCCTCGATCAGACGGTTAACCTCTTCTATCCGGGCAATGCCATGAAGAATGGTTTTGTTTTTATTCAATAACGAGGCACACAAAAGAACTACCGAGCCATTCTTGGAAAAGTTGGTTTCGATGCTTCCAGACAGTTTTTTGCCGCCCCTGATCTCGAAATCTATCGATTCTATTTTTTTTAATTTATCGGGCATAACTTATATATTCATTCCGCGAAGGATACGAATCCTTTCTTCTAGCGGCGGATGGGTCATGAATAGACGGGAAACCCAATTTACTTTTGAACTGTTTTTGAAGGGGTTGGAAATGAATAAATGGGCGGTGGAAGTAGAAGCGCCTCTCATTGGCTGTTGGTCTTGGGAAATTATCTCCAAAGCTTTAGCCAAACCTTCGGGGTAGCGGGTCAGGAGAGCGCCGGAAGCGTCAGCCAGATATTCCCGTTTCCGGGAAACAGCCATCCGAATTAAAGTGGCGGCTAAAGGTGCAAGAATTATAGCCACAATACTAAATGCCAAAATAACGGCATTGCCTCCTTGGCGGTCATTATTTCTGAAAAGATGCCCCCTTATGAAAATATCGGCCAGAATGGAGATCAGGCCGGCGAGAACGACCGTGACCGAAGAGATTAAAATATCGTTGTTACCGACATGTGAAAGTTCATGGGCCAGCACGCCTTCCAGTTCCAGGTGGTCCAGCCGGGCCAAAGCGCCCTGAGTGACGGCAATAGCGGCATGGTCTTTATTTCGGCCGGTAGCGAAAGCATTTATTTGGGGATCGGGAATGATATAAATCCTGGGCATCGGCAAACCAGCGGTAATACAAAGATTTTCAATTATCCGATAGAGTTCTTCGTGGCCTGTTCGCTCAATCGGCTGGGCGTGCGAGATGGCTAAAGCAATAGAATCCGAACGCCAATAAGCCATGAAATTTAAGCCCAGACTTAAAGCGACCGCAAAATAGAGAATCCCCGCCGAGTTTAGGACATAACTAAAGGCCCAGCCGATGGCAATAACAAAAAGCAAAAACACGGTCATTAATAACCAAGTCTTTCGAATATTAGAGTCATGTTGAGTGTATAAAGTAGCCATAATAACTAATGAAGCGATGACCGACCTTAAGACGAACGTTCGGAGGCGGGGCTCGGAAAAGTTTCTAGCGTGCTTTAGCCGCTAAGAATCTCCGTAGCCGAGATAGAGCAAAAAATCCAGCAGGATTTTTACGCGGTTCAACGTGGGTCGGACATCGCGAAATCCTAGAACTTAACTTGAGGGAGATTTGCTTCTTCGGCGGAACCGAGCTGGAACAATTCTTCCTGGGTGAAACCGAGAGTAGAAGCAATCATGTTGGTCGGAAAGACCTGGAGCTTGGTGTTGAAATCCAAGACGTTCGTATTATAGAAACGGCGGGCCGCTTGAATCTTGTCTTCAGTATCGGTCAGTTCGTCTTGGAGCTTGGCAAAATTTTCATTGGCTTTAAGAGTCGGATAAGCTTCGGCGAGAGCAAATAATTTTCCCAATGCGTTGGAGAGCATATTTTCGGCTTCCCCTTTTTGGGCTAAACTGCCGGCTGAAACAGCTTCGGTGCGAGCTTTAATAACAGATTCCAAGACGCCCTGCTCGTGAGCGGCATAGCCCTTGACCGTTTCCACGAGATTCGGAATGAGGTCGTGCCGGCGACGAAGCTGGACATTGATATCCGACCAAGCTTCCTTAACCCGGTTGCGAGCTCGGACCAGACTGTTAAATGCCCCGATAACCCAGAGAACTAACACCACCACGACCGCCAAAATGATATATGTTGTGGACATATGTTTATTAGTTAATACGCTTATTTATACGGTTAACCATACAATAAATAACGACAGCTTTCAATATTAAAACCGTCCCGATTAATCGGGACGGTTTTAATTAAATAACCTAGTAATCCATCCCACCCATTGGCGGAGTTGGCTCTTTCTTTTCTTCGGGGATATCAGTCACAACAGCTTCAGTGGTCAGAATCATGGAAGCCACAGAAACGGCATTGAGTAAAGCGGTTTTGACCACTTTTAACGGGTCAATGATGCCGGCTTTAATCATCTCTACATACTCGCCCGTTGAAGCATCGAATCCCTGGCCGGCGGACTGGCCATAAACGTAACGGGCAACGTCATTAGAATCTTTGCCCGCATTTTCCGCAATAGCGCGAAGCGGACGTTCGAGGATTGTTTTGATGAGCATGACGCCTTTAGCTTCGTCGCCCACTTCCGGAATTTTGCCCGCTGATTTAACGGATAATTCTTTAGAGGCTTCAAACAAAGCGACACCGCCGCCGGCGACAATACCTTCTTCCAGAGCAGCGCGCGTGGCATTAACGGCGTCTTCAATGCGAAATTTCTTTTCTTTTAATTCGGTTTCGGTCAAGGCGCCGACTTTGATTACCGCCACGCCGCCGGCCAGCTTGGCCAATCGTTCTTGGAATTTTTCTTTATCAAATCCAGAAGTAGAGACGGCAATTTGGTTCTTGAGTTGGGCCACACGTTTATCAATGTCATCTTTCTTCCCCTTACCGCCGACAATGGTTGTTTTTTCTTTCGTGGCCACCACACGACGGGCCCGACCAAGCATTTCCAGTTTAACCGCTTCCAGTTTCATGCCTTTTTCTTCGCTGATAACTTGCCCGCCAGTAATAATAGCAATGTCTTCCAACATTTCTTTCTTACGGTCGCCAAATCCCGGCGCTTTGATGGCCAGCGTGGAAAAAGTTCCGCGAAGTTTATTCAGAACGAGAGTAGTAAGCGCTTCACTATCAACGTCGTCAGCAATAATCACTAATTGCCGCTTGCCGGATTGGGATATTTTTTCAAGCAAGGGCACAATATCCTGAACCGAAGAAATTTTGCGGTCAGTAATCAGAATAGACGAATCATCATACGAAGCATCCATCCGTTCCGTGTTATTGGCCATATAAGCCGAGATGTAACCGCGGTCAATCTGTAAACCTTCGACAAACTCGGTCGCCATTTCTGTGGTTTGAGATTCTTCAACCGTAACGACGCCATTTTTGCCGACTTTATTGAACACTTCGGCAATTAAATCGCCGATTGTGACATCATTCGCAGCAATAGAAGCTACTTCCTTAAGATTTGTTCTGGTCACTTTCTGGGCCCGTTTTTCTAAAAATCCAACCACCCACTCAACGGCTCGGTCCATGCCTTTTTTGAGAACAAGCGGATTGGCGCCGGCATTTACGGCTGAAAATCCTTCCGCGACAATAGCTTGTGCCAACACTGTCGCCGTAGTGGTGCCGTCACCGGCAATATCATTGGTTTTGGAAGCCACTTCCCGAATTAAATTTGCACCGATATTTTCAAACTTATCCTTGAGCTCTATCTCTTTAGCTACAGTTACGCCGTCTTTAGTGATGATCGGTGAACCATAACCTTTATCCAAAATAACATTGCGTCCTTTGGGACCGAGTGTGACTTTGACTGCATTAGCGATTTTATCGACGCCCCTTTTCAACGACTCACGCGCATCGCTTTTATATAGAATTTGTTTAGCCATTAATTTATAACCGCCAAGATGTCTTCCTGGCTGGCAATTAAATATTCTTTATCGTTTATTTTAACTTCCCGCGGACCATACTTGGTGAAAATAACCACATCGCCCTTTTTGACCTCCATCAGAATGCGCTTGCCGTCGTGGCCGACTTTGCCTGGTCCGACTGCAACCACTTTACCCTTTTCTGATTTCTCTTTTTCTACCGTATCGGGCAAGATAATCCCGCCCTTTTTTTTCTCCTCCTTAACCGCTTCGAGCAGAACATGGTCTAACGTTGGTTTAATCATATTTATTTAAATACCTTATTTTTCTGGGCTCATTTTAATCAAAGCGGGGTAAATTGTCAACCTATTTTCGCAGACCCGAATCCGGTTCGGGGTTCAGGGAAATAGCCAGCCGGCGAACGGTGGCGTTATAACGGTCAAGCACCGTGCGTTCAAATGAGTAAGGATGGAATTCCAGTTCAGTATCCGTGTAGATTACTCGCCCGCCTTTGGCATGTGTAGCCGGATTGAAAGCAATTCGTCTTTGTTGATATTCGCGGGCCCGCCGTTCAAAAGTATCACCGATCATCCCTCGGCCCAGAAATTCAATTATCCTAGCTACTCCTTTCAATAATCTATTAGGCCGAACTGTCCGACGAACAGTTTGCTGGTGGGGCGTGAAATTAAAAACGTATTTATTTATCCATAAATTTTCGGCAAAAAATTTCCCGCCCAGTTCCGGGCTGACAGCTAGTGGTACCAGATGAGCATAGGTCTGGGCATTATAAAGACTCTCGTGTTTCACACCCAAGAGGTTGGTTGTAATATAGTGATTGAAACAAAATTTATCCGGCGCTGAAGTTTCATATCGTGTCCGCCTGGCTCCGATTAAAGAGGCAATGCCGGATAAAAATAATCGAGCCAAGTATAATCGTTTTGGTTCAACCAGCACGAAAATATCAAAATCGCTTTCAGGACTAACAGTGCCCAGTGCCAGAGAACCGCTCACAAACATTCCGCGAATCCAGGGCACCGACTGAAACCAATAAGCCCGGGCCAAACAGTGGCGCCACTTCTGGGCTGAGATCTTTTCCTTTTCCAAACGCGTCATTGTCAGTCCTGCCCGGCCTTTTAGAGAATAAAATCCTTTTTCTTCTATTATCGCCTCCCGATTAAGCAATTTTTCAATGCTCTCCTGAACATCCTGAAGCATTATAGACTCCAGACTTTTGATGTGCGGTTTAAGGCGCCGGGGATTGATGATATACCGGTACAATTCAAAAGCGCTCAATGGATAATCAAGCCCGTCATAATAAGCCAACGTTGCCAAAATCGCATCTTCGATCATAGCTTCATCCTAAGAAAAAACCGCTAAAATCACTACTGTTCATTTTGAGAAAAATATTGTATAATATAGACCAAATTGGTAGCCGTCAATTTGGCAATTTTCAATTTTAAATTCTCAATTTTTAATGACAATCCAGGAATTGAAACAATTAATTTCCAAAGCGCCCGATACGCCCGGCGTATATCGTTTTCAGGATGCTCAAAAACAAGACCTCTATATAGGCAAAGCCTCTTCCATTAAAAAAAGACTGGCTTCGTATTTAAAAACTACGGACTCTAGAATTCAAAAAATGATTGCCGCAGCCAAACGATTCACTTTCATCGAAACCGATTCGGACATTGAAGCCATTATTCTTGAATCCCGGCTCATCAAACAGCGACGCCCGCCATTCAATATCATGCTTCGCGACGACAAGCAATATTTTTTCGTTGTCTTCACCGGCGATAAATTTCCGCACGTTTGCCTCACCCACCAGCCGACCGGTTATTATATCGGGCCTTTTACCGACGGCACCTCACTAAAAGCCACCCTTAGATATTTACGCAATATTTTTCCTTATTGCACCTGTAAACAAAAACACCGCAACTTCTGTTTAAATTACCATATCGGCAAATGCCTTGGATTTTGTTGTTTAGAAGAAACAAACCCAGAATTTAAAATTTTAAATTTAAAATTAAAAAATAAATACAAGCAAAACATTAAGGCTCTGCAGGATATTTTAAATGGCCGACATTCAACTTTGGTCAAAGAATTAAAGAAAGAAATGGCCATAGCCGGCCAGAAGCATGATTTTGTAAAAGCCATTGAATTGCGGACCAAATTGGAACGTTTGGAACAAGTTTTCCATAATGCTCAAATTATAAAATACTCCGAAATTATCAAATCATACAGTTCGGGCTTGCCTAAATTGCTAAAAAAGCCCTTCGGCAGAGCTCAGGATAAACCTATCATTCGGATTGAGGGTTATGACATTTCGAACATCCAGGGCGCTCACGCCACCGGCTCCATGGTCACGTTCATCAACGGTCTGCCCGATAAAAATTTTTATCGCAAGTTTAATATTAAAACCGTTCACGGTGCCAATGATACTGCCATGTTCAGCGAAATCCTGAAACGGCGTCTGAACCATCCCGAATGGCCTTTCCCCGATTTGATATTAATTGACGGCGGCAAAGGGCAAGTCAGTTCCGCTTTGGCTGTCCTCAAAGACATGAGTATTTCTATTCCGGTTATCGGCCTTTCCAAGAATGCCCGTCACGTTGGACACCAGCTCGTCATCCCCAGACGTAAACAGCTTTTCCCGCTCGCCAAACTAAGAATAACCGATAAAAATCTTCTAATAGCCATCGACGCCGAGGCCCACCGTTTCGCTATCTCACATTATCGCCGCCAGCACGGCAAATCTGTATATAGCTAGCCCCGGAAATAATGGTTGAATAATTCCATCTAAAATGTTAGTATTAAAAGCAGTCAAATGCTTAGTTTTATCATCAGAATTATAGGGAATGCGGTGGCTTTGTATGTGGCCTTTTTGCTGGTCCCGGGATTTGTTGTTTCAGGATCATGGGAACAATACTTAATCGCCGGACTGATTTTAGCTTTGCTGAATCTGATTGTTCGGCCGGTGCTCAAGATAATTTCATTCCCGCTTATTCTCCTGACCCTAGGCCTGTTTACGTTCATCATCAATATTCTGATACTCTGGCTACTCGCTTATTTGGTGCCATTTGTCGCTATCGAAGGCTTCATCGCCCTTGTCTGGACAACAATCATTGTGAGTATTGTTAATTTATTCTTTTCACTGGTCGCAAAAATAGTCTAAATAAAAAATGCAAACATTAATCAAAATTTTACCGTATTTGCAGATGGGTCTTGCTTTTTTGTTGGTGGTCGGGATTTTGCTTCAACAGCGCGGAAGCGGTTTGTCCTCAACGTTCGGCGGAGCTGGCGTCGGCTATAGTACGAAGCGCGGAGCGGAAAAAGTTATCTTCCAAGCTTCCATCGTTATCGCCACGCTATTCATTATCACCTGCATTCTCGCCGTTCGGCTCAGTTAATAAAGTCACCCCGCTAAAAGCGGGCGGCTTCTTTATTCATGGGAAATGACCCGAATTCAATAGATGACTTTTTTGGCCTCAAACAGAACTCGGCCGAACTGAAGGATAGCGGTTCTAGCAGCCAAGAACATCTGAAACACATCCTCAGGCGCCGTTCTAATTTGATGGACCAGTTGCGTCTTCTGCCAAAGGTGCTTTCAAAACGGGAACGCTATTGGATTTTGGCATTTCTTTTAACAATTGTAGGAAGCATCATTGTTATTCCATTCACAACCTATAACCACTTTACCACTCCCATCGCCAGCTATGGCGGTTCATTCAGTGAGGGCATTGTCGGTCAACCCAGACACATCAATCCTCTTTTGGCTCAATCTAACGATCCCGACCGAGATTTAGCCAGTCTTATTTATTCAGGCCTGCTTAAACATAACGAGAACGGCCAGCTTGTGCCTGATCTGGCTAAATCGTATGAAATCTCCAGTGATGGTTTAAATTACACTTTTTATCTCAAAGACAATATCTATTGGCATGACGGCGAAAAGCTTTCTGTCGATGATATTATCTTCACTATTCAAACTGCCCAGAACGCTGATTACGGCAGTCCTCAGCGCGTGAATTGGCAAGGTGTCACTGTCACCAAAATCAACGACACTACGGTTATGTTCAAGCTTAATAACAAATACGCCCAGTTCCTGAACAATCTGACACTCGGCATTCTTCCGAAACACATCTGGGAATCCGTCCAGCCGATAAACTTCGCTTCAGCGGATTATAATCTTAAACCGATCGGATCTGGTCCATTTATTTTTGAAAAATTTCAGAAAGATGACCTTGGTCAAATTCAATCATATCAGCTTTTATCTAACGATAACTTTTATGACGGCCAGCCGTATATTGATATGATAATTTTAAAATTCTACGATTCAGAAGACAGTATGATTACCGCTTATAACAGCAATAGTGTCCAGAATCTTTCTTTTGTCTCTCCCGAAAATCTCAGCAAATTGAAATTCAAACAGCGCGTTAATATTGCCGAACTGAAAGTTCCGCGATACTTTGCTGTTTTCTTTAACCAATCCCAAAATAATATCCTTGCCAACAAAAATGTCCGTTTGGCCCTAAATTATGCAACCGACAAAAAAACTGTCATTGACGCAGTCGTTGATGGCAAAGGGACGGCTATTTATTCGCCTCTTATTGAGAATGTTCTGGATATCGGCCAAGATATTACTAAATACACTTTTGACCTGAATCACGCCAAGACCATTCTGGCCACAGATGGCTGGACAGCCGGGAATGACGGCATTCTTCAAAAAGGCAGCGGCAAGAATATAACCCGCCTAGTCATACATATCACGACCTCGACCTTACCTGATTTGGTTCAAATCGCCAACATTCTTAAAGACCAATGGCGCCAAGCAGGCGTGGAAGTTATTGTTGATGCTTTAGTTACGCCTCAGCTTCAGCAGGCGATAAAAGACCGCAATTATCAATCACTCTTATTCGGTGAAATTCTGGACCTTGACCCTGACCCGTTCAGCTTTTGGGATTCTTCCCAAACTCAAAAACTCGGCCTTAACTTAGCTCTTTACAGCAATAAAACTGTTGACGGTCTTTTGGCTGATGCTCGCCAGTCGCTTAATCCAATAGAAAGAGCTAAAAAATATGACGATTTTCAAAAGATTGTCATTAGTGATATTCCAGCCGTGTTCCTTTATAATCCTCTTTACCTTTACCCTAGAACAACCAATATCCACGGCGCTGACACCACTATTATCGCCACGCCAGCGGACCGATTTGCCAACATTGATAAGTGGTATATAAATACTTCGAGAATTTGGCGTTAAAAGCCATTTTTTACGGATATTGCATTTATTTCGGAAATAAGGTATAATGACAATATTGAAGTTTCATCCCGCTAGCCGAGATGAAACACTTTCTCATTAATGATTTTGAAACGGAAATAGACGCCGATGAATGCTTTAAGGCGCTTTGCCCTCGTGGTGGAACTGGCAGACACGCATGCTTCAGGTGCATGTGACCGCAAGGTCGTACAGGTTCAACTCCTGCCGAGGGCACAAGTTGGTTAAATAAACTCTCTAATTCATATATCCCGCAGCATGGAGCAAACTAATTTTGCTTCATAATCCGTGATTCATGATAAATAGTTGTAATGTTAGAAGAAAAAAATAGTCCGTCTATTAACGGAGTTGAAGTCAGGTTGACTTCAACCACACAAAATTCGTCTGCGCCCGCTTCTTCAAATAGAAACGAGCCGGAGGAACGCAAATATGCCACTCGCGCACCACGCCGCCCGCGTTTTAACGACCACCGCCGGCCAAAACCGGTTGTCCGTCAGATTAAAGTGCTCCGGCGCGATAATGAAGGCAGCGCCGAAGACCATGCCCGCGCCGCCACTTCCGGTCTTAAGATTGTTCATTTTGGCGGTCTGGGCGAGATTGGAAAGAACAACATGGCCGCCATTCAATATAATGATGAAATCATCTTATTCGATGGCGGTTTAGGTTTTCCTCGGCAAAATATGCCGGGTATCGACTTTTCTATCCCAAACGTCGGCTATCTGGCCGGCAAAGAAAGGATGATTCAAGCCTGGTTCTTTTCTCATGGCCACCTAGACCATATTGGCGCCGTGCCGTTTATTCAAAATAAAGTCGGCGACCCGGATGTTTATGCCGCGCCCTTAACCCGCGCGCTGATTATCCGGCGCATGGAAGAATTCAAAGACCGCAAACCACTGGATATTGATGAATTCAAAGCGGGCGATGAGGTCAGCGCCGGTAAATACTTCAAAGTCAAAGCTCACCGCATCAACCACTCCATTCCGGATGCGCTTCTGTTTGAAATTACCACGCCCATCGGCACCATCGTTCATGTCATTGATTATAAAATGGATAAAAATCCGGTCAACGACCCACCGGCGGATTTGGAAGAATTAAAAGCCATCGGCGACAAGGGTGTGCTTTTGTTCATGGGCGACTCCACCGGCGCCGAAATGGAAGGCCACTCGCTTTCCGAAAGCGCCGTTACTCATGACCTAGAAAAACTGATGCTCGAAGCCACCGGTTTAACTATCGTCGGGTGTTTCGCTTCATCTTTGAATCGCGTCCAGCAGATTATCACCATCGCCGAAAAACTAGGCAAGAAAGTCGTCTTTGACGGCTATTCAATGAAAAACAACGTCGAGATAGCCAAAAAGCTCGGCTACATCAAAATGCAACGTGGTACCCAGATTTCACTGGAAGAGATTCTGAATTTTCCGCGGGAAAAATTGGTGGCGGTCGTCACCGGTGCCCAGGGCGAATCGAATGCCGCCTTGATGCGCATTGCCAACGGCGAACACCGCTATATTCACCCAATTGCCAATGATACTTATATTTTCTCTTCATCAATCATTCCGGGCAACGAATCGGAAATCCAATTTGTCAAAGATCAGCTCTATCGCAACGGCGCAAAAGTCTTTAATTATCAAATGTTGGATATTCACGCCAGCGGACACGGCGATAAAGAAGATATCCGCGAACTGCTCAAACTCATCCGACCAAAATTCCTGATGCCTATCCACGGCCAATACTCCATGATGGTCAATCATGGCCTGATTGGCCAGGAAGAAGGCATCCCGAAAGAAAACATCATCATAGCCGACAATGGCAACATTACTCACATTGAAAAAGACCGCTGGTGGCTAGATAAAGAACGAGCGCCGGCTGATCCGGTCTATGTAGACGGCTTAGGTATTGGCGATATCGGCAATGTTGTCCTCCGTGACCGTCAAATGCTTTCCGAAGACGGCTTTCTAGTCATTGTGGCCAAAGTTGATCGACGCACCGGAAAGGTCAGCGGCAGTCCAGATATTATTTCACGCGGTTTCATTTATTTGAAAGATAACAAAGACCTTCTAATGCAAATGCGTAAAAAGGTCCGCTTCATCGTTGACAACAACACCGGCCAAGGCAAAGACATAAACGGCACGTATTTGAAGGACGAACTCCGCAATCAAATCGGACTCTTCCTGTTTCAGAAAACAGAGAGACGCCCTATGGTATTGCCCGTTCTCATCGAAGTCTAAACCATAATTTAAAAACCGCTCAGAGATTCTTGGCCGGCTAAAGCACGGTCTCCGAAACCTCTTGAGCGGTTTTTGAATTTAAGGTATGCTCATAGTTATGGAAAAGAAAACAATTTTGACGGGCGACCGGCCGACCGGGCCGTTGCATATTGGACACTATTTCGGTTCTCTGCAAAACCGAGTCGCCATGCAGAATGATTTTGATACTTTTATCTTAGTCGCCGATGTCCAGGCTTTAACCGACAACTTTAATCAGCCGGAACGAGTGAGAGAGAACGTTTTGGAAGTGACCATGGATAATATTGCTGCTGGCATTGATCCGAAGAAGTCCACTATTTTTATTCAAAGCCAAATCCCCCAAATTGCGGAACTGACAGTCTTTTATTCCAATCTGGTGACCATAAACACGCTTCGCCGCAATCCGACGGTGAAAGCAGAAATAACGGAAAAAAAAGAACTCTTCGGCCAGGACGGTGAAAGTGTGACTTATGGTTTCTTGGGTTATCCAGTTAGCCAAGCCGCCGATATTACCATCGTCCGAGCCCATATGGTACCGGTAGGCGAAGATCAGCTACCGATGATTGAACAGACCCGCGAAATCATAGAACGTTTTCACCGGATGTATCAATGTGATATTTTCCCGCTTCCCCAAGCCAAGCTTTCCAATAGTCCGCGCATTATGGGTTTAGACGGTTCGGGTAAAATGTCCAAAAGTTTGAACAATGCTGTTTATCTTAAAGACAATCCTGAAGAAACTATAGAAAAAATAAAATCGGCCAAAACCGATTCCGGCACGACCATTGAATTTGACCCCAAAAAACGGCCCGAAATTTCCAACCTAGTTTTGATTTACGCCCTCATTCATGACCAAAACCCAAAAGACGTCGCTTCGGAATTGAGAAATAATACCTACAGCGAATTTAAACTGAAACTGGCCCAGGATTTGAACAGGCATTTGGCGCCTCTTCGGGCCAAAAGGTTAGAACTGGAAGCTAAACCCCATTACGTCAAAGAGATCCTGGATATGGGACGAACGAAAGTTTTTGGAAAAGCGGAAGAAACCATGAAACTAGTGCGTGAAGCCATGAAGATAAATTATTAATAGTGAGCTTGTCGAACTATTGACGAATTAGTAAAAAAATAGGACTCTGAGGAGAGCCCTATTTTTTTACTAAAAAATGAAAAGAGATGCAAAAAAATATCACACCGGTTTTGATGATAAATTAAAACGGCGTCTTCCGATTGATCTTTTCAAAGCCAAAGACATTGATCAACTCTTGGAACAGATGTCTCAAAGTGCTTTTGGCGGAAAAAGAGTCGGACAAGCCGTGGACACTCTCGTCAAAATGGTTACCGACAAAGATGCTTTTATAGTCATGACCTTATCCGGAGCCATGACGCCGGCGGGCATGGGTCTTCTGGTTTGTGAAATGATCGACCGTGGATTTATAAACGCTATTATTTCCACTGGCGCCCTGATGACCCATGGTTTTGTTGAATCAACCGGCAGGAGTCATTTTCAATATGATACTCGGATGTCAGATATAGATCTTTACAATAAAGGATACAACCGAATATATGATGTTGTTGAATTGGAAAAAAACCTTGATGATGTGGAGATAATAGTTCAAAAAATACTTGATAAAATCAGTCCTGAAACGATTCTCTCGTCTCAGATGCTGACCGGACTAATCGGCGCTTGGCTGGAAAAAAATTCAAAAGGCCGAGGAATCTTAAAAAGCGCCTACCAAAAGAAAATACCGGTTTATATCCCCGCCCTTACCGATTCCGAACTGGGTCTTGATGTTGCTATTTATAACCGCCGGCGAGTATTGGCGGGAAAATCAGAATTTCAATTTAATTCATTCTTGGATCTTGAACATTACACCGAATTGATAAGTCACCAAAAGACGCTCGGCATTTTTACTATTGGCGGCGGCGTTCCCAGAAACTGGGCCCAGCAGGTCGCTCCCTACCTTGAGTTAATCACCAGAAGAATTCCAAAAGAAACCCGCATCAAAGGCAAGCAATTTAAATATGGCCTGCGTATTTGTCCCGAACCGGTTTCTTGGGGCGGTTTATCCGGCTGTACTTATAGCGAAGGAGTCTCATGGGGCAAATTCCTGTCCGAAGGGAAAGGCGGCGTTCATACAGAAGTTTCTGAAGACGCTACTGTTGTCTGGCCAATAATCCTTCAGGCTACTATTCAAAGACTGGAGAAAATGGGAATCAAAAAAATAAAGAAAAACTTTTAGTTCAACAAGTGCTTAATCGCATTTTTTGTTTCTTCTACCGACCCAACTTTATAACATAACACCCCCGATTCAAGGGCCGGATAATCGTTTCCGTCAGGCACCAAAGCATCGCCAAAGAAAATAACCTCTTCGGCTGTTACGCCGAGGTTTTTTATTATCTGCTCAATCCCGAATTTCTTATCAATTCCCTTTTGGGTGACATCAATTGAGGTCAGACCGGCGACTTTAACTTCCATCTCTGGTAGAAGCTCTTTCAGTTTTGTTACCAGCTTTAATCGCTCGCCATTATTTTCTTCGTTCCATTTTTTCTTTTCTTCAACAGGAGCGTGCTGGCCTAAAGCCGAAAAGGTCATCTGACCGATACGATCTTCAATTATTTCCCCATAAAGATTGGCTGGCTGGATATAACCGATATCTCTGAAAGACCTTTTAAAAGAATCAAATATTTTTTTCTTTTCATCATCGGTTAAACTTTGGGAATATACTTTCTTCCATTCACCATCTTTGTACAAATAAAAAGACCCGCCATCCAAAGGAAGCAAGAGTAGATTGCTTAGGTCAGGAACATTTTCCGGCAACTGCGAACTCATCTGTTCAAAGCTCGCTCCGCCAATAATAGCCACTTTGCCCTTGGCCAATAACCCTGCCAAAAGTAAGCCCATTTCTTCGTCCATCTTGGCTTTGCTCTCCACTAAAGTCCCATCCAAATCAAAAACAAAAACGCTTTTGTCTTTCGGAATTTCCTGAATTATTTGTATTAAATTTTCCATTTAGAAATAGGATTCATCATTTTATTACTTTATAATGTAGTTGAACGGTATCTGAATTCAGTTTGTTCACTTCTAATAGTTTCAAGTCAAATTCAAAATCGCCTGGAGCAAAAACTTTGATACCCTCACCAAAAATGAGTGGCTCCACATCTAAATAGATCTCGTCGATAAGTTTTTCTCTTGCAAAAGAAGTACTTAATTGCCCGCCACCAGCAAGAAAAGCAATCTGAAAATCTTTTCCCTCTAGCATCGACAATATTTCTTTTGGAGATTTATTTGTGATGACTACTCTGTCACTCCACTTATTCTCGATGGGTTCATGGGCTACCACAATATTCAAAGAATCAGGAAAAGGGAAATACCCATATTTAGATGCTTCCAGATATGTATTCTTCCCCATGATAATATTCCCCGCTTCTTTGCTGTGAGAATAAAAACCTTTCAAATCTTCCTCCGAGGTAAATTCGGAATTCCCATCAGTTTTGGCAATATAGCCATTTGCTGATATCCCCATATATAAAATAGTTTTCATGGAAATAAATTGTTTTTAAGCCATTTTCAGTATACAATAAATTACCATGTTATCAATCGGAATCGTTGGCTTGCCTAATGTTGGGAAAAGCACGCTTTTCAAGGCGCTAACCAACAAACAGGTAGATATCCAGAATTATCCTTTCACGACCATTGACCCCAACGTGGGCGTAGTTGCTGTCCCCGATGAACGGGTGGATGCTTTATCAGAATTTTCCAAATCAAAGAAAAAACTTTATACGACTATTGAGTTTATTGATATCGCCGGCTTGATTAAAGGTGCTTCGCAGGGCGAAGGATTAGGCAATAAATTCTTGGCCAACATCCGCGAAGTGGATGCTATCGCCCATGTCGTTCGGGTTTTTGATGACAAGAATATCACTCACGTTCACAGTACCATTGATCCGGTCAATGACATTGAAGTTATCAAAACCGAGCTGGAATTGGCCGACCTACAAACCAAAGAGAAACGAAACGAAAAGAAAGACAAAGACCTACCCGCATTGGAACTGCTGGCCAACAAAAAAGTGATTTATGTGTTCAACGCCTCGGAATCGCAACTTACAGCTGGCTGGCAACCTGACGAAAAACTTTTGGAAACTATTAAAGGCAGTGATTATGTCGTTCTTTCTACGCCTTTAGAATTACTGCTTTCCGAAGCCACACCCGAAGAAAAAAATGAATACCTGACCGGATTTAATATCAAAGAAAGCGGTTTGGATGTTCTAATTAAAAAAGGCTACCACACTCTCGGACTTCTGACATTTCTGACCACCGGCGAAGACGAAAGCCGGGCCTGGACCGCCCATCAAGGCGACTTAATCCCGAAGGCTTCCCGAGCAATTCATACCGATTTTGAAAAGCTTTTTATCAAAGCCGAAGTCATTAATTGGAAAACTTTAATTGAAGCCGGCAGTCACGCCCATGCCCGCGAAAAAGGCCTCATCCACATCGTCGGCCGAGATTATTTTATCCAAGAAGGCGACGTGGTAGAGATTAGGATATAAAAATACTAGTTAGTATCATCTAGTAATGGGATGTATGTTCTTTGAATACCGTAAATAGCAACGGAACTTAGGACGACCAAACATATCATCACGATATAGAATTGAACTTGGGTATGATGCCAATAAAAATAGACGCCAATTTCCAAAAGAACCTGAAGCATTACTGCAATAGCAACACAAAAGTACGGCAGCATAATCACTGCATATTTTTTCTTTTTTTCCGTCACCATCATATTTAAAACTAAACACAATACTAGCAATAACGCCGCGAAGAAGACATGGCCAACTATAGTTGGGAAATCACCAAAATAATTGGCAAGAGCGTTAAAATAACTGTCAACAGAGTTAATAAGACGAGCGATGTCATACAAAACACGTTCGCCTAAAGCAAGGAGGGTACAAAACAGAACAACGGCCATAAAAGCGCTTGCACCTTTTACTTCAAGACCGAAAACACCTTCCGACTTTGGCCAAGTACTTAACATTGGTCTAAAGATAACCAGTGCGACTATTAAAATAAGAACATAAAGAAATGTCATTATTGAATTGTTTTATTAGTATGAATATATTTTTGGACTCCCCAAGTACCACCAGTAAGCGCTAGAACAATCATGCCCAAAACGATATATACACCAAAAGTGGAAGAGGTGCTAAGAAGATAGTTGCCAACATAAAACAATAATCCTACCAACACCCATCCGGCGGTAATATAGTACGGTGTTAAGAGAATTTTAAATTTTTCTGAACGGTCTCGAAAAGAGAAATACAAAAGGGATGTTAAACCCCAAAAAACCAATACAGAAATACCCCGAGCAATCAGTGCTGTACTTATAGATTCGGTTGGAACGACCCCATAAGATAAAGTCGGGACAGGAAGAAACAAATTAGTAATATCGCTAATTGCATTATCTACCAAAATAAGAAGTGATACAAAAAGAGTCACACCCAAAAGTCCGCTATATGGAGACGTTGGGTTTGGACGATAAACTTCTTTCTTGGTTGGCTTAGTAACCCATGGATTAGTAAGCGGAGATGACGGAACTGGCACTGGTGGTTTTGGAATATTAACTATTCTAAAAGCTTCATCTACTTGGTCTCGAATCCAACCCGCAGATAATAAATCCTGTTTGATAGCATCCAAAGACATCCCACTTTGTTGAGATGTACGAATGTAGTCTATGAGTTGTTGTTCAGCCATGTACTTTCATTATATGACGTTAAATTTCTAAGAACAATGGATATGTTGATAAAACTAAAAACAAAGAGGCTCCGCAAAGAGTTGACCGAACATGCGGACTCTTTGCGGAGCTTAACCGATGAACAGAACATCTGATTCTTCGAGGCTGGAATCGGACGGGCTTTTCTGGGAAAGAACCTGCTGGCCGACGAGAACGACCGCCACAATGACTGCGACAAAGAACACGCTTCCCCACACAGTTTTCTTCATGCCACCTCCCAGAGAAGGAACGATAATAACAAATCTATCGGTTATATTATACTGCTTTTTATTCACATTGCAAAGTTTAAAAACAAAAGGGCTCCGCAACGGAGGATGTGGAGTCCTTTCGTCGTGAAGCCTAGTGGTTTTTCGAGAGGCGTTTCTTGTTTTCACTCTCCCAGCGCGCCAAGAATGGAAACTTGATGGCGAGCCAGGTCATGATAGTCGTCTTAAGCTCGCGGTCAGGGTTGAATCGTTCCCAGTTGTAGGTCTCGACCCTGATGTCGTCGATATCCTCGACAAGGTCGGCCATGAAACGCCTAGACAGCAGGATAACCTTGAGCGCTTTCTGAGCCTTACAGAAAATCGTGATTCTGGATTTGAGATCTGGCCTTTCCCATGGTTTCACGATTTGTCTAATCTTTGCTGAGGCAAAACAGATGTTGTCATACGTGATGTATGAATCGTTTTCTAGGATATAGCCCGTCGCACGGTTGAACTGGATGAGATAGTCCAACATGACCCGCGCTTCTGATTTTCCGGGGAAAGACTCCTTCTGTGTCTCGCCCCCGCAGAGGATTGTGAACTCGATATCGAGTCGATGATTGAGGAAGTTCGCTACCCGATTTAGGTAGGCCTTAAGTGGCGATTCGATGTTACACCCATAACCGCAGACGACTAAAAAATGGGGCTGCTTATACACTTGTCACCTCACATGTCAAAGGCCCAATTACCAACGCATACATAATACAATACTTGTAGTATTTTGTAAAGTTTGACAAAGATCAGCCTTTTTGATAACATAAAGCCAATAAAATTAGCTCGTTTTATTCGTTCTTCAGGGCATCCCCAGTAATACAACTTCGACCGCCGCTTCGCGGTAAAAGTCGAAGGCAAGTCGAAGTTGATATACTGGGACCCATTATCTTGGCAACTGCCAGATACCTGTCGGCAATACAACGAAAAATCGCCATGAGCGATACCAGTAGAAATTATGAGTTGGCGTTCCATATCAATCAAAACCTGGAAGAATCCAGGATTATGTCCATTGCGAACGAACTGAAAGATGCCCTAATCAAGGGCCTGGCCACCATTACTTTTACCAAAGAACCGGAACGCCAGCGCTTGTCTTACGACATTAAGCATAATGCCGGCAGTTTTTTCGGTTATATCCAGTTCAACACCGAAAACCCGGAGGGCTTGGCAGGAATTGAGGAATATATTAAGCTCAACAACGATATCCTCCGTTCTTTAATTGTCCGCCTGCCATCTGATGCCCAAAAGAGCCAAACCCTAGAACGCCAGTTGAAAGCCAAGGAACGCCTTGAAAAGCGCGCCCAGGCTGCCACCAAGGCCGCTCCGTCGACTCGGCCGTCGGCTGATGGCAAGAAGCTGGACAAAGAGGTTGAAGACATTATTGAAAAGTTGTAATCAACAACACTATGAATCTAAATAAAGTGATTCTCATTGGTAGATTGACCCAGGATCCCGAGGCCCGCACTACGCCCAGCGGGCAGAATGTCACCACCATTAAAATGGCGACGAATCGGGTTTGGAATGATGCCACCAGCGGCCGAAAGGAAGCCACAGAATATCACACCGTTATCGCTTGGGGACGTTTGGGTGATATTGCTTCCAATTATTTAAAGAAGGGAGCGCTTGTTATGATAGAAGGCCGTTTACAGACCCGTTCCTGGACTGGCACCAAAGACAATCTCAAACATTACGTGACCGAGATTATCGCCGAAAACCTTCAGATGGGTCCGCGCTCATCCAATGCCGGCGTTGGTCAGGGTTATGAACCGGGTTCATACAAACGCCAATCCGAGGAACCAAGCGCCGCAGCCCCGGCACCAAAGTCCGCCGATAGCGAAATCCCTATTATTGACGAGAACGAGCCATTGAATGCCGGCATCGAAGAAGACGAAATGGCCATCAAAGAAAAAGATTTACCATTTTAACTAATAAACATCCCATGCATTGCAAACTTTGCGAAGATAACGTCAGTCATATCGATTATAAGAACACAAAATTTTTACGTTCGTTTGTGACCGCTCAATTCAAAATAAGCACTTCCCGACGCAACGAACTCTGCGCCAAACATCAACGCATGATAGCCAACGCCATCAAGCTTGCCCGTTTCATGGCCTTGATGCCGTATACGAGAAATCAGACAGTTCGCTAGATTAAATCAAAAAGCGCCCGGAAGGGCGCTTTTTGATTTAATTAGCTTCTTCGCTTATCATTGCCATCGGCACAATCTCTTCCTGGGCCGCTGCCTTACGGACTTTTTTGATAATTTCGGTCATGATTTTTGGATTCTCCTTTAGGAATTGTCGGGAGCCTTCAATGCCCTGACCGATCTTTTCACCATCATAGCTGAACCAGGAACCGGATTTTATAACCACGCCGTAACGGACGCCAGCATTAACCACATCGGCATATTTAGAAATGCCTTCGTTGTAAAGAATATCGAATTCGCAGGTGCGGAACGGCGGAGCGACTTTGTTTTTAACGATTTTAACTTTGGTGCGGTTGCCGACAATTTTCTCGCCCGACTGGATTTGGGCCGAACGGCGGATTTCAATCCGAACCGAGGAATAGAATTTCAAAGCCATTCCGCCGGTGGTTGTTTCCGGATTGCCGAACATGACGCCAATTTTCATGCGAAGCTGGTTGATGAAGATGACCGTCGTTTTAGATTTGGCGACAATCGCCGTTAGTTTGCGCAAGGCATGAGACATTAATCGGGCTTGCGTGCCCATATGCTGTTGGTCCATCTCCCCTTCAATTTCGGCCCGCGGGGTCAGAGCCGCCACCGAATCAATCACTATCACGTCTATACCGCCCGATTTTACCAACGATTCCACAATATCCAATGCCTGTTCGCCAGTATCCGGCTGAGAAATAAGAAGCTGGTCGATTTTAACGCCAATTTTTTTAGCGTATTCAGGGTCTAAAGCATGCTCGGCATCAACATAAGCCGCAATCCCGCCGGCTTTTTGGGCTTCGGCAACAATATGCAAACAAAGAGTGGTTTTACCGGAACTTTCAGGGCCATAAACCTCAATCACCCGTCCTCGAGGCACGCCGCCCACGCCCAAGGCGATATCCAACGACAATGAACCGGTCGAGATAACATCCACGTCCACCTTGCCCACTTGACCCAAACGCATGATTGAACCTTCGCCATACTTCTCCTGTAATTCCTTGACCATTATCTCCACATTTTTCCCCCGGCCTTCCTGAATTTTCGCGGTGGCTGACCGTTTGTCATCGCCTTTCTCAACATGCTTTTTGGGTGTCATAAAAATAAGTTATTTTAAGCTAATCCATCTTACAAAACGGAGGCAGGAATGCAAGCAGAGATATAAAGAGACTAGAGTTCGTCTTCCCGTTCGGCTTCGGGAGTATCAGCGTGAATAGCTTCGGGGCTGGAAGACATAGAAGCAGAAACAATACTGCCGTGTTCAAGCTCGGCTCTTTCAGCCATGCCCTGCGGTTTTAAGTAGACTTCACGTGGCTTGGCGCCGTCCCCCGGCCCGATAACGCCTCTGTCTTCAAGGATATCCAGCAAGCGAGCAGCCCGGGCATAACCGACCCGCAGACGCCTCTGCAGAAGCGAAGCGGAAGCTTTGCCGGCCTCAATAACCACCAATTTGGCATCGGGATACATATCATCTTCGGTGTAATTATCACCTTCATTGTTCCCATAAGAAGCTGGCGCGTTGAAATCAACTTGGAGCGATTGCTCGTTGCTAACCTCAAGCTGAGCGCCTTGTTCTTTAATAAATTTGACCACGTCATGAACTTCACTTTCGGTTACCAGGGCGCCTTGAACTCGGCGAGGCTTAGCGGAATCGCCGGAGAGGAAAAGCATATCGCCTTTACCAAGTAGTCTTTCTGCACCAGGCATATCTAAAATGGTTCGGGAATCTATTTGACTGGGCACAGCTAAAGCAATGCGGGTAGTAATGTTGGCTTTAATCAAACCGGTAATAACTTCCACTGACGGTCTTTGGGTTGAAAGAATCAAGTGAATTCCGACCGCTCGGGACATTTGGGCTAAGCGAACAATCGCCGTTTCTACATCCCGGCCATAGGCCGACATCAAATCGGCTAATTCATCAATCACAATGACAATGGCCGGCATAATCGGTTCGCCTTTATCGGTCATTTTGGCATTGTATGAAAACATATCCTTGGAACCGACTTTCAAAAGCTGTTCATAGCGCCGATCCATTTCACTAATCGCCCATTTCAACGCCCCGATAACTTTTTTGTTATCGGTAATGACCGGCGTTATCAGATGCGGAATGTCGTTATAAAGCGTTAGTTCCACTCTCTTTGGGTCAACTAGAATCAATTTAAGCGCATTGGGAGAATGTTTATATAACAATGAAAGCAGAATGGCATTGATAGCCACGGATTTGCCCGTACCGGTTGCGCCAGCCACCAAAACGTGAGGCATCTTTTCCAGACCAGCAAAGATTGGCGCGCCGGCCACATCGCGACCCAAAGCCAAAGGCAGGAAATATTTAGATTTTTTAAATTCGTCGCTATCAAACATGTTGTGCAAACCGATAACGGCGACTTTTTTATTCGGCACTTCGATACCTACTAATGACTTGCCCGGAATCGGCGCTTCAATACGAATCGGATGAGCAGCCAGAGCTAAGGATAAATCAGGATTCAAAGCGCCGATGCGCGATAATTTCACGCCGACCGCCGGACGCAAAGTGAACTGGGTCACGGTCGGACCGATGGAAACTTCGCCCATCTCGACATCAATACCAAAGTTGGACAAAGTGCGCTTGATGATAGTGGCGCTCGCATTGATATCGCCAGTCACGGCTTCTTCTTGATCTTCGTTTAATAAATCCAGAGGGGGCAAAGTCCATTTGCCAAGCTTGAGATTTTTTATTACGAACTCTTTATCGCTCATTTGTTCGGCTTTGGCCGGATGGGCCAAAGGCGTAGCTGTTGGCTTAAATTCCGGCTTCCTTTGATCCGCAAAGTCATTGCCTTTTTTAACCACCACTTCTGTTGAATCATCTTTCTCCGGCGCTTTGGCAAATAGTCCGGAAATAGAAATATTTAAAGAAATAAGAACGGCAATCAGGCTTAAAGTTAACAGGACAATAGTGGAAGCGGTGAATCCGACCGAAGCCAATAAAGGATACCCCAGAATGACCCCGAGATAGCCGCCCTGAATTACCCGGGCGTGAGTATCGCCGCCACCGAAAATATAGAATAGACCCAGAAATGTCACCACAAACAGCGCCGTTCCGAACATGGCGCTGGAATATATCCGGCGGGAAAGTGATTTAACGAACGAGATACCGAGAAAGACGAAAGCAATCGGAATTATGAAAAATCCCCAGCCAAAAAGGGAACGGGAAGTGAGATTGAACAGTTCTCCGGCCTTGCCGGCTCGGCCGACAAAACTCAAGAAGCTTAAAAGGGCCAAACTAAAACTAACAATACCCCAAATACTGTTCCTCGTTTCCTGACCGAGATCAAACCTGGGAGGCTTATCCTCTTTCGGCGGCCGACCCCGCCTTTTCGGCTCATTATCCTCTATTTCTCTGTTCTTCGACGATCGTCCCATATGTATACATTATCGTAAAACTTAGACAAAAAAACAAGCCCAGTAATATAACATCAACCAACTATTTGTTTTCAAATAGTTTTTAGCTGGAAGCAAGTTGGTGTTGATATACTGGGCAAGGTTATTATTCAACAGAAAACAAAAGGACCTCGGGTGAGGTCCTGGAAGTTGTGCGGATTGAGTTTCGAGGCTGTCCTTGTTTAGTTCTCGCCAAGGATTCCGCGTGGTCGCCAGCCGCTTCAGCCTATTTGCACCGGGACTTCCCGCCCGATGACTGATTCATATCGTCATTCGGTTTCCTCTCTGCCATTCAGGCAAAAGGGAGCTGGTCTCCGCCGCGAGGTGTCTTTCGGCTTAACTCGCCACGGGCCGCTCCGAGTTAGAAGATCTCGCGGGCCGCGTCGGCCTGCCTCTTCCGTTCCGCCAGCATCTCCTGGCGCCGGATAACAGCCGCTTCTCGGCCCGATTTGTCGGCCGCATCGTCGATGGCCTTCTTCTTGGCCTTGATCACGTTCCAATCGCCGTGCTGGCGCTTGTTGTCTCGCAACTTCTGCTTCGCGTCCGCATCGTCGATGGCCGCTTGAATGGCAGCATAGGCCACGGCCCGCTGCTCGAACGACCCGTTGGTTTCGGTTCTTACGGCCTGACCCAGTTCTTCGGCCGTTTTCCGAAGAACAACGATGAGATCGTCATCGTATCCGTCTGCATCCCGCTCGTTGATGAGCTGGATGAAATACGGAATCCGCGGCGTTTCCCCCTCGGAAACGGGCTTCGGGAACACCGAGTTCCGGATGAACGCCGAGAGGATAGCCCGAATGGCCACGATGGGCTTCTGCCCGACTTCGACGGCCTCGGCTTCCTTGCCGGTCTCGAAGAGCTGGGCAGCGCGCTTCCAGTCCCCAATGACTGAGTCCGAAACCCGGAATCCCCTGATTCGGTCGCAGAACCCCTTCACCAGCTTCATCTCCTCGATGACATCCTGGAACGACCTTTTTTGATTGGCCATGGCATCCTCTCTTACTCAAAGATGTGAACGAACTTTCTTCCAAAAAGACGTAATTGTCTTTCTGGAAAAATCTAGCTTGCTTTTACATTATACACCTTATTAAATCAAAAGTCAATAGTATTAAAACCGCCCCTTTTGGGGCGGTTTTAAATAGATTGAGTTGAGCCGAATGACTATTCTAACGATTGAAATCCGGTTCCGGCTGGGATGAGACGGCCAATAATAACGTTCTCTTTCAAACCGCGGAGATAATCTTCTTTGCCCATGAGCGCGCTTTCAATAAGAACGGCGGCGGTCTGCTGGAAGGAAGCGGCGGACAAGAAACTGTCAGTTGAAAGAGCGACTTTGGAAACACCCATTAAGAGCTGTTCGTAAGTAGCTTCTTGTTTCTTTTCCGCGCGGGCTTTTTCGTTCTCAACTAAAACCTTGCGTTTTTCAATAATTGATTCCGGTAAAAGTTCCGTGTCGCCCGGATCGAGAACTTTCACGCGCGAGAACATCTGCCGAGTAATTAATTCAATGTGTTTGTCATTGACGCTATCGCCGGTCGGAGAATAGATGCCATGAACTTCACGAACAATATAGCGAGTGACCAAATCAATATCATTAGTCGTTTCAAATAGTTCACGGAGGTCAACATTGCCTTCGCTTAATTGCTGGCCGATACTGACAATATCGCCGACGCCGGCCATGATCGGGATGTTCGGAGTCAGGGCATATTCACGCTTTTCACCAGTGCCGGCGACTTCAATGACCATCACTCGCTGCTTGGCTTGTTCCTCAATGGAAATAACTTTGCCATCGACATCGGATATAACCGCTTTGAATTGCGGGGAACGGGCTTCAAAAATTTCCACGATTCGGGGCAAACCCATGGTGATATCGGCGCCGCCGGCACCAGCCACACCGCCGGTATGGAACGTGCGCATCGTCAGCTGAGTCCCCGGTTCACCAATAGCCTGGGCTGTAACAATACCGACCGCTTCGCCCATGTTAATCAGTTCGTTCTTGGACAAGTCGTAACCATAACACATTCGACAAATACCATTAGTCGCTTTGCATTTTACAATGGAACGGATACGAACGGTTGGCAATTTAAGCTCTTCAATCTTCTTAGCGGTTTCCTTGTTAACGACTTTACCCTTCTTGGCAATAACGGTGCCATCAGGAGCAATAATGTCGTCCATAATAACGCGGCCCTTGATGCGTTTAGAAAGAGGTTCGCCGCTAAACTTAGAATCTTCGGCGTGGAGAACAAAACCTTCTTTGTCTTTGCAATCTTCTTCAAGAATAACCACATCTTGAGCAACATCAACCAGACGGCGGGTTAAATAGCCGGCTTCGGCGGTCTTTAAAGCTGTATCAACCAGACCTTTGCGGGCGCCATGGGTGGAAATGAAGTATTCCAGCGGTTGCATTCCTTCTTTAAAAGAGTTCTTAACTGGTAACTCCATCAATTCACCTAACGGGTTGACCATGATGCCACGCATACCCATGAGCTGGTCCATAACCGACCATGAACCGCGGGAATTGGAATCAACGAGCATGAAAGCGGAATCACTCGGCTTGAGCTGCTTCTTCACGAGAACTGATAATTTTGCCTTGGCCTCGGTCCAGATTTCAATCGCTTTATATTTGCGTTCATGCTCGGTTAGTAAACCATTGTCATAAGCGGCGCGATTTTCTTCAATCAGTTTGTCGGCCGCCAAAACAATCCCCGCTTTTTCCGGCGGCAATCTTAAGTCGGCCAAAGTCCACGAAACGCCGGACATCGTCGCGTAAGTAAACCCGAGCTGGGTAATATTGTTTAGGAATTGAACTGTGACCGCCTCGCCTCGTTCGTCCCAAATATCCAACTCGATATGCTTCAGTTCGCCTTTGGTCATCTTTTTATTGATGAACGGATAGCCGGCTGGCAAAGCTTGATTAAATAAGATCCGACCGATGCTGGTCTCGAACAATTCAATCTTTCCGTCTTTGGTATCAGGGTTCGGAACTTTTATCTTGGCTTGAATATCAACAATGCCGTTTTCATAAGCCAGTAAAGCATCCCCGAATGAATAAAACATCTTGCCTTCACCTTTGACTCCTTCGGCAATAACCGTGAGATAATAGCAACCCAAAACAATATCGTTCTTGGCGGCGGCAACCGGTTCGCCGGTAGCTGGTTTTAAGACGGCATGACTGGCCAGCATTAATTCGCTGGCTTCGCGCTGAGCTTCATCGGTTAGTGGTAAATGGACAGCCATCTGATCGCCATCGAAGTCGGCGTTGAACGCAGATACCGGAAGGGCTGGAATCTTAATAGCTTTACCTTCAATTAGATTTGGTTTGAAGGCTTGGACACCGAGACGGTGTAAAGTCGGAGCACGGTTAAGCAGGACGAGTTTGTCTTTCATCGCTTCTTCAAGCGCTGTCCAGACATCTGGCGTTTCCTGTTCTATTAATCGGCTAGCGGATTTAATATTATGGGCCAATTCTTTGCGAATCAAAATGCCGATGACGAACGGTTTGAAGAGTTCCAAAGCCATGCGCTTCGGCAAGCCGCATTCATCAATCCCCAATTCCGGACCGATAACAATAACGGAACGAGCGGAATAATCGACGCGCTTTCCAAGCAAGTTCTGTCGGAAACGGCCCTGTTTTCCCTTAAGCATGTCAGCTAATGATTTGAGGGCTCGTTTTTGGCCGGTCGAGGCGGCGGTGGCCGACTGACTGCGCTTCATTGAGTTATCAATAAGCGAATCAACCGCTTCCTGCAACATGCGCTTTTCGTTTTTAGTAATGACTTCCGGAGCTTTTAATTCAAGCAAATGCTTCAACCGGTTGTTGCGATTGATAACTCGGCGATAAAGATCGTTCAAATCGGATGTGGCGAAACGGCCGCCATCCAATGGCACCATTGGGCGCAAAGCGGGCGGAATAACCGGCAAAATACTGATAATCATCCACTCCGGACGAATGCCGGCGTTCTTCATCCCGCGAATAAACCGCAAACGGCGGGACATCTTGCGGAATTCGAGCGGATTGCCTTCATTCTTGATTTCCCCTTCCAGGGCCGGAATAATGTCGTCGAAGTTTATTTCTTCTAGTAATTTCTTAACAGCATCGGCGCCGATGCCGGCTTCGAAAACTTCGCCGTATTTTAATGATAGGTCACGAAAATCGAGTTCGGAAATAACTTGATACTTCAACAAATTACGAAGATTGTTCTTTTCGCGTTCCTTGAGTTCTTTAAGGGTTTCCTCTTCTTCGGTGTTTTTGACATTCTTAATCTTTGATTTAAATTCGCCTTCAATGCGCTTCATCGCTTCGGCTTTGAGCTCTTCGTTCACTTTCATAATGATGTAGCTCGCAAAATAAACGACTTTTTCTAATTCCGGCAGAGAAACACCGAGAATAGTAGCAACTTTAGATGGCACGCCACGTAGGAACCAGATATGAGCCACCGGAGCCGCTAATTTAATATGGCCCATGCGTTCGCGCCGGACAATGGCCCGGGTAACTTCCACACCGCATCGGTCGCAGATGATGCCTTTGTAGCGAATTCGTTTATATTTACCGCAATAACACTCCCAGTCCTTGGTCGGACCGAAAATTGCTTCCGAAAACAAACCTTCGCGCTCTGGTTTTTGAGTGCGATAGTTGATAGTTTCCGGCTTGGTCACTTCGCCATAAGACCACGAAAGAATGTCTTCCGGCGAGGCAATTTTAAGTTTTATTGAAGCGAGATCCATATTATTTTTCCATTAATTCCACATTCAAGGCTAAGCCTTTAATTTCCGACAGCAAAACTTTAAATGATTCGGGCAAATGCGGAGCTTTAATCTCTTCGCCGTTAACAATTGATTCATAGGTCTTGGCCCGGCCCAAAACATCGTCTGATTTGATAGTCAGCATTTCCTGCAAAGTGTGCGCCGCGCCGTAACCTTCCAGAGCCCAGACTTCCATTTCTCCAAAACGCTGGCCGCCAAATTGCGCTTTACCGCCCAATGGCTGTTGGGTAATAAGCGAATAAGGCCCAATGGAACGCATATGAAGTTTGTCCTCTACCATGTGGATCAATTTCAAAAAGTAAGTCACGCCGACATGGATTGGTTTTGAAAATGGTAAACCGGTTTTCCCGTCAAATAACTGTTGTCGGCCATCAATAGGAAATCCAGCTTTTTCCAATTCTTGCATAATGGTTTCCTCATCCGGGCCAGCCATGGCCGGAGTGGCCGCTTTATAACCTAATTTCTTGGCCGCTAGACCAAGATGCGATTCTAGAATTTGCCCGATGTTCATTCGAGAAATTACACCTAACGGAGAGAGAATAATATCAACGGGCGTGCCGTCCGCTAAGAATGGCATGTCTTCCTGAGGTAAAATAAGCGAGATGACACCTTTGTTGCCGTGCCGGCCCGCCAACTTGTCGCCCACCTGAATCTTGCGGAGCTGGGCCACGGAAACTTCAATGCGCTTGATGACGCCGACATCCAGTTTATCGCCTTCTTCTCGGGTAAAAGTTTTAATATCGACGACACGGCCCTGGCGTCCGTATTCAAGACGCATGGATGAGTCTTTGACATCACGAGATTTGTCGCCGAAAATAGCGCGGAGCAATCGTTCTTCGGCCGTCAGATCCGATTCGCCTTTCGGAGAAATCTTACCGACAAGGATATCTTGGGAATGAACTTCAGCGCCAACACGGACCACGCCGTCCGGATCCAGATCATTCAATCTTTCCATGGCAACGTTCGGAATATCGTAAGTCGTCAGTTCTGGCCCGAGCTTGGTATCGCGGACATCCATAGCGTAATCTTCCACGTGAATAGAAGAAAGGACATCTTCTTTGACCAAGCGATCCGAAAGGACAATAGCATCTTCAAAATTCGCGCCCTTGAACGACATATAAGCCACGAGAAGATTCTTGCCTAATGAAAGTTCCCCGCCATCGGTCGCCGGCCCGTCGGCCAAAACCTGACCTTTTTTAACTTTTTCTCTTTTAGTGACGACTGGCCGCTGGTTTAGAGAAGTGAATTTATTTGAACGCTGGAATTTTAGAAGTTTGAATTCGTGTTCTTTGCCTTTTTCGGTTTCAAGAATAATCTTGCCCGAATCAACCTTGGAAATCGTGCCTGATTCCGGAGCGATGACAAGCATTCCTGAATCGCGGGCGACTTTCGCTTCCATGCCCGTACCAACATACGGCGCTTCCGGAGAAATAAGCGGCACCGCCTGCTTCTGCATGTTCGTGCCCATCAACGCGCGGTTAGCATCATCGTGTTCCAGGAACGGAATGAGTGTCGTGGCTACAGAAAATTGCTGTTTAGGCGAAACATCAATAAAATCGATTTCTTTGGCAATCGCCGTATTCGCTTCTCCTTTGATACGAACCGAAATCTTGTCGCCGATAAGTTTGCCTGATTTATCCATCTTGGCGCCAGCTTGAGCGATAATGAAACGTTCTTCTTCGGTCGCATCCATATAAATAACTTCACTGGTCACTTTGCCGTCTTTAACTTTTAAATAAGGCGTGAGGATAAATCCCAAAGGAGAGATCTTGGAATACATCGCTAAGTGGCCGACCAAACCGATATTGGCGCCTTCCGGCGTGGCAATCGGACAAATACGGCCATAGTGGGATGGGTGAACGTCACGAACCTCAAAGCTGGCTCGTTCACGAGTTAATCCTCCGGGCCCAAGAGCGGTTAGGCGCCGTTTGTGTTCGAGTTCTGAAAGCGGATTTTCCTGATCCATAAATTGGGAAAGCTGGCCAGAAGCAAAGAATTCTTTCAAGGCGGCGACAAACGGCCGGGCATTAATAAGCTGGGATGGCAAAACAGTAGCCACATCCGAGGTCGACATGCGGTCCTTAATATTGCGTTCCATGCGCGAAAAGGCAACTCGAAGGCGGTCCTGAAGCAATTCACCGAGGGTCTTAACCCGGCGATTGCCGAGATGATCAATATTATCCGCCATTGATGTCGGGTCATTATTGAGACGGATTATCTCCTTGAGAATAAGAACAACGTCTTCAACGCGCAAAACCCGATTTTTGGCATCATTGTAATCTACATTCTGATTAAAACGCTGGTTTAATCGGAAACGGCCAACTTTAGACAAGTCATAACGAGATGTATTCGTGAATAAGTTCATAATCATCTGCTTGGCATTATCCGGCGTAGCCGGATCGCCCGGACGGACGCGCTTGTAAAGTTCGATGAATCCCTCATCTTCATTAGAAGAAGGGTCTTGAAGAGTTGTTGCTTTCATGTACTTTATAACTGGATCGGTATCAACATCTTCAAATGTTTTCAAGATATCTTCTGTTTTTGAAAGACCTAAGGCACGCAAAAGAGCAGACGCGGCGACTTTTCGTTTTCGGTCGATACGAACCGAAATTACACCGTTGTATTCAGTTTCAAATTCAAGCCAAGCTCCGCGGGCCGGGATTAATTTGGCACCGAAAAACCGCTGTTGGCGGCTTGATCTGGATAACGAGAAAAGGGCTCCTGGGCTTCGAATAAGTTGCGAAATAACAACTCGTTCGACGCCATTGATAATAAACGTCCCGCGTAGCGTCATCAACGGGAAATCGGCGATAAATAATTCCTGTTCGCGATATTGTCCGGTCTTCTTATTCTGGAGTCCGATCTTTACTTTGAGCGGTGCTTCATAAGAAGTGTTCTTCTCTACCGCCAATCGCTCGTTATATTTTGGCTCTTCCAGTTTATAATCCAAAAAACTTAACTGGAGCTCTTTCCCGGTCCAGTCTTCAATCGGCGAAACTTCGGAAAGGAGTTCTTTGAATCCGATATCCAAAAACCATTTATATGAATCTAGCTGAACTTGAACGAGATTCGGAGCTTCAAATTGGTCGATATCAAATTTAGAAAATAATTTTCGATTCATGCGATCAACGGCAACCGGTACCCCTGTACCAGCCGATTATTATCATCCTCCCGCCTGATACCCTCAATAGACGACGATAAACACACACACTATTTTCTACGATGTGCGTGTGTTTCTATTCGTTTATTATTTTCTAGTGTGCGTCCAGGGCAAGGTGGGCGAATTGTTAGCTATTGAGCACTCGCCGGCCGGACCGGCGAAGACTCAATAGCCCGCAATTTACTTGGTTTTTAGAGCTTCTACGACTGTTCTGACAATCAACGAGGACATACTTGATTCGTCCTCAAAACCATCCTGAACCACTCTAAGGAGTGACACTTTCTTTATTCTATTCCTTTTCAAAAGTTTGTCAATAGAAGTTACCAACACCTTATCAAAACTAAAATCAAGAGGCATTATCAACATGTCCCGAACCTTATTTTTATCAGTTAACTGTAGCTCAACACTCTCTTTGTTTTTGAGAATTATTTTTAACTCCATACCCACAATTTTTTATTAACCGTAACGGCGGATGCTTTGCAAAATACCTAAACCAATAAGGAGCGACCAAAGACTGCTCCCGCCATAACTGATGAAAGGAAACGGTATGCCCGTGACCGGCATCAGCCCCAGATCCACTCCTGAACCGATAACGGCATGGCTAGTGATGATTATCGTCAGTCCCACAGCAAAAAGTTTCCCGAAATTAGATGCTGCACGACTGGCGATATGCATCATCCGCGAGATCAAAAAAATGATGGCCGCCAAGATAGCGCCAATACCGAAAAGGCCAAACTGATCAGCTGTTGAAGCGAAAATAAAATCGTTATACGGCTCGGGCAGCAACCCACTGGTTGTCTGCGGACCATTCCCCCAACCGCTCCCGAACCAATGGCCGTTACCGATAGCAATCTTTGATTGGATAAGATTGTATCCACTGCCATATGGGTCGCTTCCCGGGTTTAAAAAAGAAACAACGCGCACTCTTTGATAAGGTTTTAAAGCGAATGTCCAGCCAACGGTTCCAACGATTAACAATAATAACGCTAATACGAATAATTGCCGGCGATTAAGACCAACAACGACTAGCATTACTATCCAAACAAAAAACATGACGATAGCCGAACCAAAATCAGGCTGAATAAAGGTAATCCCAATCGGAATCAGACAATATAATCCCGAAACGATAATATGGCGGTAATCATTGATATGGATATGGCGTTGGGAAAAATATTTGGCCATAAAAATAACTAGCACTAATTTAACAAATTCAGCCGGCTCAAGAGTTAACCCGCCGATGCTTATCCACGATCTCACTCCTCGGATCGAAGGAAACAAGAACGGCACCAAAAGCAATGCGACTGAAATGATATAAAGCAAAAATACGGCCAGAGAATTATTCTTTAAAAACCTATAATTAAAAAACGAGAATATGCACATCATTATCACACCAAAGATGACAAAAATAACTTGCTTACTGAAGTAGGGATTTTGGGTTCCGCCAATGCCGTAGAGATTAAAAAGACTAAATAAACAGAGCGCCACCACGGTGGCGAAAAGCGGTCTATCAATACCCGAAAAGTATTGACTAATAATACTGCTGAAACTTTTCTTGAGTCCCATTGCGTTTTAAGAAATTGGCGTTATTAAAGACATTTGTTCCGACCTCGGTTTGGATACGGGCGTCGGCCGGCAAAACGAACGGCCAGACGACTTTAATTGAACGGTTTTCCTGTGAAAGAAATGTCTGGAAATTGGTTGTATTCGTGGCAATGATTGCGCCGGAAGCATCAGTTACAACCATACTGACATCTATCGTATCAAAGTCAAAATTAGTATTGTTCACGATAATCGCCTGATAGGTTGTTTGATTGTTGCCGGGTGTAACCGCTTCTCTGGTGATAATAAAATTAATATCCTGAGTGGAGATTAATTTTTGCCAATCAACGCTATTAATTTTCATCTGGACTGAAGAATTGTCAGAGATATTTCTTATTGAAGTCCGAACAATATATTTTGTTTGGCCCGGTAAAATATAAAACGAACCATTTAATCTGGAAATTTCATTTCCAGATGAATCGGAAATTATCAAATCATATTCAGCTGAATCAGTACCATAACCAACATTCGGATTATAGACCAATGCCGCCATATCAAAATCTCCCACCGGTGTTTTAACCAATTGCGCCTTTTGAACAACCAAAGCTTGAACCGGTGAAACACAAACCTGACCGCAGGCCAGCGTGCCGCAATCCACGTCTTCCTCTTGTCCGTTCTGAATTCCGTCACTACAGGTTGGACGGAATTTTATATATAAAGTCCCACCGGCAATAACTACTAGAATTAAAATATAGACACTACCAATAAAGATTCTTTTTTGAGTCCGAGAAAGCATAAAATCATTATACATTTCTAATTAAAAAGTGAAAGCGGGCCTGAGAGCCCGCTCTTCGTCAGCACACAGAATTAACGTTCCCGTGGTGACGGGGTTCTTTCCCAGTGATCTCCGGCCTTAGCAACACATGCGTGCTGTCTGACCAAAGCAATCCACTGCGATTCTTGGCCAATCGGAACTGATAACAAAAGACGCCCCGGCAAAGTGTTTGAATCAACACTGATTCCACTTTCATCAAGAATCTTCTTCAGTTTCTTTATGGCCTTTTCGGAAGTATTCGGAACAACAAAAACTTCAATTTTCCCATGAACTAGTATGGATGCCATGAACACCTCCCGATATCTTTTACCAAAAAACTGACTGATTGTAAAACAAAAGCATTAGTCTGGCGGCTACCTGTCGGCCATAAAGCCGACAGGAGAATCTATATTACGCACCTTTGGTGCTAGGGCGCCGAACGGCGAAAGTAGGTAGCCACCAAAAACAAAAGCATTAGTCTGGCGGCTACCTACTTTCGCCGGATGAGTCCGACTATCATGGGCCTTGAAGGATTTCACTTCTGAGTTCGGGATGGGATCAGGTGGGACACCTTCAGCATAGCCACCAAGCTAATGCTTTTGTTTCTTGTTTTGATAATATCCTGTGAAGAGGGGAAATTTCTTTCCCCTACCGGTTGTCGCGGGTGATGTCGAGTAGCCAGATCGCGATTTGATCGACTTCGTCCGCGAGATCGTACTCGCCTTGATCTTTCAGATCTTTGACCAAAGAAGAAATCTCTCCGGTCCCAATTGCGGCAAAGAACAAGGATTTGAGCTCGGTTCCCAATTTTTGGCCTTCTTTATTGAAGGCCAGCGCGCGTTTCACTTCGTCGCTGTACTCTTCCGGTTTCTGTCCATGGCTCTTGTTTACCATGCTAATCCTCCTCACAGGATATTACCAAATATATATTAGTTAGGATACAAACTGCATTAAATCGTTAAGAAAACGTCAATCAAACGATTACTCAAAATTATGACTGTTTAGTAGCTCTCGGCTGAGCACGTCACCGTGCGTACACCTGAGCCCTATCAACCTCGTAATCTACAAGGAGTCTAAGAAGTCTCATCTTGGAGCCTGCTTCGCGCTTATATGCTTTCAGCGCTTATCAGAACCGAACATAGCTACCCAGCACTGCTCTTGGCAGAACAGCTGGCAGACCAGAGGTTCGTTCATCCCGGTCCTCTCGTACTAGGGACAACCCTCCTCAAACTTCAACGCCCGCACCAGATATGGACCAACCTGTCTCACGCATATAATTCAACTATTACTAGCTGTATGGACTGTATCTTCGACTCAGAGAGCCGGTTAACATTCAGTCTCTACGGGCGCTTGGTAATTTCGAAAAGGACTCGGCCGCGCCAACCAGAGTTGGATCGCAGCCGAGGGAAGGCCGAGGTATCTAATCCCGGAGTGCGTGGTATCAAAGCATTTCACCGCTCCACCAACGCACAATCTCCTTCCTTTTCGAAACTACCAAACTTCCCTCGGTATTGTCCTAATAATACAGGTCTGCTTTTGCCTCGCCGAAGCTCGTTAGAGCAAAGGCGGGTCTCTCGCAACAGCGAGAATTAGGATTCCACCGAAATAAGTTAACTATGTCTCGTTATCTTGCGATAACGGACCGCCGTGTCTGTGATGTCTTCTGCCTCGGGATTCAAACGGTTCAAAAACCGAATAATCCATTTTATCTCGCCATAGCTCGTTAGAGCGTAGGCAGATTCTGTTTCTATTCCGTTGCTGAACGGTTTGAACCCAGCTCGCGTACCCTTTTAATTGGCGAACAGCCAAACCCTTGGGGCCTTCTTCAGTCCCAGGATAGGGCGAGCCGACATCGAGGTGCCGAACACTGCCGTCGCTGTGAACGCTCGGGCAGTACTAGCCTGTTATCCCCGGAGTAGCTTTTATTTGTTGATCTTCGCCCCTCCTACGAGGTAGCGTCGGTTCACTAAGTTCTGCTTTCGCATCTGCGCGACACATCCGTCTTGCAGTTAAGCTGGCTTTTGCCTTTACGCTATCGTTCCGATGTCCATCCGGAACTAGCCAACCTTGATAAACGCCTCCATTACTCTTTAGGAGGCAAGTGCCCCACTTAAACTGCCCGCCAGGCACTGTCTCGATAACACCCTAAAAATTCACAAATAAAAATCTAAAGTCTCTCCACTCGGAGCTTACTTTAGCTTTTTAAGTTGCACTTTTTTAGGGTGCTACCGGTTAGAGCTACAAATCGTTAAAATGGGTGTTTCATTGTCGGATCCATCGTGCCCGAGAGCACAACTTCAAATCCTGCCCACTACGCTACGTATAACAACTCGTAGACCAATACCAAGCTGCAGTGAAGCTTCCGGGGTCTTTCCGTCTAGGTGCGGGTAGTCGGCATCTTTACCGACATTGCATTTTCACCGAGCTATTGGCTGAGACAGTCCCCCAGTCGTTCCGCTATTCATGCGCGTGGGAACTTACCCCACAAGGTACTTCGCTACTTTTAGACAGTTATAGTTACTGCCGTCGTTCACCGGCGCTTCGGGCGTTGGCAATGCACCTTGCGGCACACCACCTCCACCGTTAACGTTCCGGCACCGGACAAGCGTCACCCCGTATACATCGCCTTGCGGCTTAGCACGGAGTTGTGTTTTTGATAAACAGTCGCCAGGGGTTCTTTCGCTGCGGCCTCTCTTGCGAGAGGCAGGCCTTATACCGAAGGTACGGCCGCTTTTTTGCCGAGTTCCTTAGCCAATAATCACTCGTTCGCCTTAGTACACTGATACTAGTCCACCTGTGTCGGTTTTGCGGTACGTTTCCAGTGCTGATAATCTTAGAAGTTTTTCTTGGAAGCGTGCTCGATTGAATTTCGTCTTGCGACAATTTGTACGACGCTTGGATCTGCCTTGCGGCCGGGCGTGGATTTTCCTGCGCCCCATCCTCACGTTATACCCGTTAAATCCGATGATACGGTCAATCTACAACACTCCGTCACTCCTTCGATCAACACTGGAGGGCCAGAATATTAACTGGCTGTCCATTATGATCGGTGGCCCGAAAGCCACCTTACACTTAGGCACGCCTAACCCTCCGATGATTGTCATCGCGGAGGAAACCTTGGACTTACGGCGGTAATGGTTTTCACATCACATGCGGTTACTCATCCCAACATTCTCCCTTCCCATCGCTCCAGCAAACTTCACAGTTCACCTTCACAGCAGATGGGAATGCTCCCCTACCGCTCGGTGATTTCAAAAAGGATCCGACTCGCGTCGCGTGGACGCGAGTCGGATTGAATTGGTCGGGACGGAAGGATTTGAACCTTCGACCCCTAAGGCGCTACGCACCATATTTCGGTACGCGCTTTTGCCTAGTGCGCTACCGGGCTGCGCTACGTCCCGACACTTTTTATTTTTCCTTTTCGAAACCACCGAACCCACAATTTCGGTACTATGCTTAGCCCCTCTACATTTTCGGCGCACGCTGCCTCTTCCGATAAATCGGAAATCGAGTAGTGAGCTATTACGCACTCTTTAAAGGATGGCTGCTTCTGAGCCAACCTCCTACCTGTCTAAGGCAACGAACTTCCTTCTCACTTAGCATAGATTTTGGGACCTTAATTTGTGATCTGGGCTGTTTCCCTTGCGTACACGAAGCTTCGCCCTCGCATACTCACTGGTATAGATTTCATGAAGGTATTCGGAGTTTGTTTGGTAGGCCTACCGGTGAAGGCGCGGCTAACCAATCAGTGCTCTACCCCCTTCATTACTCCATACCGCTGTCCCTAAAGACATTTCGGGGAGAACCAGCTATTACCAAGCTCGATAAGCTTTTCACTTCTAACCACAAGTCATCCGATGACATTGAGCGATCAAACAGTTCGGGCCTCCACTTGTCTTTCGACAAGCTTCACCCTGCTCATGGTTAGCTCGCCTGGCTTCGGGTCTTACCTAAACCGCATAAAGAATTTTCACCCACAAGCCGTAAAGCTTGTAAGTGAAAGTTCTTAAACGCGCTATTAACACTCGGTTTCCCTGTCCATACGTCCCAGTGGAACTTATAGTGCGGTGTAAGTAAACTCGTCGGGTCATTCTTCAATAGGCACACCGTCACCAGACGTCTTGCGACGGCCGGCTCCGGCTCTTTGTAGGCACACGGTTTCAGTTTCTATTTCACTCCCCTCGCCGGGGTTCTTTTCGCCTTTCCCTCACGGTACTGGTTCACTATCGATCACAAATAGTATTTAGCCTTATCCAGTAGTATGGACAAATTCACCCCGGACATTCTTATCCTGGGCTACTCAGGTAATAATACAGAAGTTCGATTGGTTTCGGATACGGGACTGTCACCCGCTATGGTCGGCTGTTCCAAGGCCGTTCTCCTACCGCTCGAATTTTTAACTTCTTATGAAGTTTTAACTCCACGCGTGATGTGTCCGCGCAAAGTTAAAAATTCAAGTGTACTATCCCTATTACCCCATTCGACCACTACTTGCGTAATGAAAAAATGGTTTAGGCTTTGCCGCTTTCGCTCGCCGCTACTTACGGTATCTATTCTATTTCTTTTCCACTGGGTACTGAGATGTTTCACTTCCCCAGGTATGCCCCCGTCCAGATTGGAAGTGGCGAGTGCGTCGACACTTCCGTGTCGGACTCACCAAAGTTATTCGTTGCTTGCATCTCCAAGATGAGGTGCATGCGAGAGAAGGAACATGAGCTCACCTATGAGTGACCCACGTTCCGGAATCTCAAACATACTTGCCATCTTGAACAACGACTCGTTGTGATACACAAGCTCTTTGACGGCATGGACTGAAGCCGTATCATCCTGTCCTGTAGTATCAATAACTATCACCATCTTCATAATTCCTACCTCCAATCTAGACGGGTCACGGTGGTTCACACCGCGGGGTTTCCCCATTCGGACATCTCCGGATCAAAGCCTGCTCGACGGCTCCCCGAAGCTTTTCGCAGTCACGCAACGTCCTTCATCGCCTATTTGTGTCAAGGCATCCTCCGTGCGCCCTTTAATGTGGTCATTTGCTGACCTTTGAGTAATCGCTTGATTGATGTTTCCTTAACTAACTAGCCTGCTTTGATTTCCATTAAAAATCACAGCAGACTTAATGCAATTTTTTACCCTAACTAATATAGTTTTCAAGATACAGTCTCCTAAGCTTCCAGCGGCAGTTTTCTCTTTTGAAAAAACTATCGCTGAGAGCCAATTTTTGACTAAAAAATCCGCGTCCCCGCGGCTCTTCTCACACACCCTAAGGCGCTGGTTTTTAGCCGCTTTTATGCCGAAGTTGTGTAGAGTTATTCATATATTTTCTAGTGTTACCAGTATAGCAAAAAGGCCTATACACAGTCAACCCCTTACTTCGGACAGACGGCAAATTCGCAATTGGGCCCAGTCCGACCAACATAACTTCCGTCCGGACATTGCTTAGCCTCTTGTGTGCATGCAATTTGTCCTTGATCGGTGAATTTAAATGTGGAGAGGATTTGGTCGGTAATGTCTTTGGTCCCTTGTACTTCATATGTTTTACTATTTGTTTCAGTAAAAAAATCGTAAACGCCAAACAAAGAATTAAACTTGACCCAAGTTACACCATTTACTATAACGTCCCCAACTTTAATTTCATTTTTAATATGCGGGTTATCTTTTAGCACTGTAGATTTTGGCACAGAATATACATCTATTCGCCCATCGTAATCCTGTGCAGGGTAAGTTGTCGGGAAAATCGCAACGAAAGATCGAGCCCCACCTGCAGATAAATAATCTACTGCAGGACTACTATCCCAATCTATTACAGCAGCCCAAGATACTGGATATTTAAACTCAAACCCGTATTGGGTATTGGTATATGTTTTCCAGGTTGAGGTATCTACAGAATCGGTGAATTTAAATGTGGAGAGGATTTGATCAAAGATTCTCACTTTGGGATTATTTATTGACTCTTCTAACGATGGGCCAATATCATCTAGACCAATAAATATCTGTTCATTATTTTGATCATAAAAATGAGCAGTCACTACAAATCTACTATCGTCTGGGTAGTCACGATGGATAGAAATAATTGATTTTTCTCCAGCAACTAAATTAATTTTTTCTAATTCGTCTGTGCCTACGGGTTGAAAATCATAAATTAAATTTCTTTTTGCTAAATCATTAGCCCAATTTATTGAATTTTTATCAGACAATGAAATACCTAGACGTAACCATTGAGAATCACCCCAGTTAACATTGCTATTCAATTCTTTTACTTGTGAACTTTTGTCATTAAATAACACGCCTTGAGTAGTTAAAAAATAATTGGTCGGGTATTTAAATTCGAATCCATACTGGGTATTCGTATATGTTTTCCAATCTGCCGTTAAATCTGCTCCCGGCGTAAAGGTCGGCGCAGTTTCTTGGGCGACTTGCTGTTTCTGCCAATACCAGATACCGGCGTAGGCACCGAAACCAAGCAATATTAAAATTACAAAAGTGATAATAAACTTTTTATTCAGGAAATGCTTATGCTCTGGTATCGGTGCTTGATATTGTGACTCCGGCAGTTGTGATAATTGTTCGTCCATTATTTCGTGAATCCCGTATATCAACATCGATTTGCTTCCAGCTTTTTATTCGCTTTAGCGAATAGTTATCGATGTTGTATTAATGGGTAAATTTAAAATCAGAGAGAATTTACTTTATGGTTCAGGAATCCCTATATCTGGTTCAAACGGGAAAACTGCACCGGATCCAGGAACATCATCGGAAATATTATCAATAAATTTAAATGTGGAGAGGATTTGTTCTAAAAATTGTTCGCTTAAACTATCTTCATCTGCTGCAGTGCTACTCGATTGAAATTCCCCATATGTTCCCGTATCGCCAAAAGGAATATCAGAATAATAACTGGGTAACCTTTTATCCCCCAAGATATAACCAAGACATATTGGTATAGCCTTACCGTCATTTAAAAATATGGTCTTAAATATTGTGTTCCCATAACATCCTTCTTTTTCATAACCTTTTTTATAAATAAATAGATGCACGCCCACAATTCCAGGACCATCAAATCTCCAACTTGTATATCCTTGGTCTATCATTCTATCTTCCATAAGATTGACTTCTGAATACGGTGGATACTTAAACTCAAAACCATATTGCGTATTGGTATATGTTTTCCAGGTTGAGGTATCTACGGAATCGGTGAATTTAAATGTGGAGAGGATTTGGTTTTCTTCGGTGGATACAGTTGTATTACCGTAGAAGATAAGGTGATATACGTCACCCCCATATCGTGTAGCAAATACCACATAGGGTTTGCCACAGCCGGGACCATCACAATAACCTGTTGTGGAAACTGCCTGAAAGCCAACTATCCCTCCAAGCTTAATATTTGATGATATAACCTTTGCCCCCAAAAAACCGTATCTAATTCCCAGATCCGAATCAGTATCTTTTTGTAAACGTACCTCAAAAGTTGTGTTTGTCTTTGAGGAACCAAATGAGGTGAGGCGATTATATTGATCATTAAGTTCTAATGTAGGGACAAGATTCAATGGATACTGGACAGAAAATCCTAAACTGACATTCGTATAAGTTTTCCAATCGGCCGTTGGGTCTATTCGTGGTGTGAACTGAACAGTATAATCTTCTCCTAATTTTTGTTCCTGCCAATACAAGATGCCGGCGTAGCTAGCAAGACCGAGAGATAAAAACAAAACGACCAAAGTAACCAGCTTGGGTAAATGTTTCGGCCCTTCCGGAAGCAGCACCGGCGGAGGAGTCGGATTATTGTTTAATGCGCCAGGAGCGAATGAGCGGTAGTCCATACAATAATTATACCCCGATAGATTTCTCTGTCTATAAACAAAAACGGTTCCGAATGTTCGGGACCGTTTTTGTTTAAATTTTGTTAGGCCAGTCTGACGAGACCGAGGATCTTTCGACGACCGACGTAAATAGCTGAGGCCATTAAACCACCCAGACCAGCAAGAGCAAAAGCGTCTTCGGTCGGACCGGTCGGAACATGAAGCGCCTTTTTAATAACCGAGGGGCTGCCAATGGTGATATAAACCGGTTGAGACATTACAGACGAAACATTATCGGCCCGGGCCGAAGCGGTGTTAATTAATTGCTGGTTGACCGGAAGACCGGCATTTATCGTCGCATAGAATTTGATTACGGCTTGCTGACCGGAAGACAAGCTGCCGATATTCAAACCGCCAGCTACGATACCATCAGTCGTCACGACATTGTTCAGGGTCGTACTGCGAGCGGTGTAATTCATGCCGGCCGGCAAAGCATCGCTGATAACGACATTGTTCAAGCTTGTATTATACGGAGCGGTGACAGTAATGGTAAATTCAATACCATCGCCGGCACGGGCCGTGAGCGAGGTTTGCGGAGAATTGTCGCCTCGAGTAATATTCCGGCCAGTTTTCTGAATAGTCAATGTCCCTTGGTTCGGTTGAATATTGTTCGCTACGAAAACTGAGGCGCTGTCGCTAACCGAAGAGGTATTATCAGCCAAGACCGAAGCGCTGTTAGTGAGCGTAGTTGAATTATAGTAGCCGTAATTGTATTGATTATAGTTATAGTTGTAACCCTGAGTGACAGTCGCTCGGAAACGAATCGTGGCTAAACGACCGGCATAGAATGTACCGAGATTGAGACCACCTGATGTAATTCCGTCACTGAAATAAGAATTATCAACGGTCGTGCTGCCCGGCATGTAGTTTAAGCCGTACGGCAAAGAATCGGTTACGCGGACATTGTTCGCTGTTTGAGAATTTGAAACCGACACGCGAAGCACGAATTCAACGGTATCATTGCCATTAGCGTTAACAGATTTAACCTCGCTTGTATTTGAGGAAACATTCCGGACCATTTTTGAGATATTCAGAATCGGGGTCAAGATTGGAAGCGAGCAAGAATTAACATAAACAGTCACCGAATCGGAGTCTGAATTTCCGTTAAAATTAACGGCGTTGATGGTGTAAGTCGTAGTTTGAGCCGGAGTAACGATTTGGCTGCCGTTAGCGTTAACCGAACCAAGCTGATTGATGAACACTTGCGAAGCGTTGGAAGTTGACCATGAAATAACGGATGACTGGCCGACACAAATTGAAGTTGGATTAGCCGTAATGGAGGCTGTAACTATAACCGGTGTTGGTGTTGGAGTCGGAGTATATGTTGGAGTAGGCGTTGGGGTGTACGTCGGTGTTGGAGTCGGAGTATATGTTGGAGTAGGCGTTGGGGTGTACGTCGGTGTTGGCGTCGGAGTGTAGGTTGGGGTCGGAGTTGGTACAGCGCAGATTCGATTTAACGTAACGTTAACGGTCTTGTCATTAGTGCCACTAGAAACATTGCCGTTGGCAGTGCTGAAACCATTAGCAGAAACCGACCAGCCAATAGTTTTGTTGGTCAAAACACCGAAATTAGAAAATCCGCCGCCATCCGTGGTTCGAGTTGAACCGTTGCCAAAGTTCTGATTTATTGTAACCAGCGCGTTACTGACCGGATTATTGGTACAAACATCTTTGACAATAAAGTTTAAATTAACAAATGTCTCCGGAGCGGTACAAAGATTATCCCGGACAAATGCGTTATCCAAGGCGACACTATCATAATTAGGAACTGACATTACTGGACCATGGAATAAATCTAGCTGATAACGACAATCGGGAACATTGATATGAAGTTCCAAAGATTGATTCGGACCAATCTGAGTGGTGGCAGAATCGAAAAGTTGCTGGTCCGTGCGAGGATCAGGAGAAATATTAGTCATCTTGTATGAAGCAAAGCCGATATCAAACGAACAGTCTGAATTGTTGGTCACAGTAGCCAAGGCACCGCCGCCAAATTCACCGGTTGAAATAATGTTGCCCACGAGAACCGAACGAGGATCAGAACAGTTGGAGGTGTCGGCTTTTGACAATTTCATGACCGAAAAAGTGGCCATAACGACTAAAGACCCGACAAGGGCTACTTTGGCTAATTTATTGATATTCATAATGTTTGTATTCATTTATTGAGTTAAAACCAGTAAAATATGGGGTTATGAGGCTATTTAGACTCTACTTTAACTGGTTTTAATAATACACTAAGTATTTATTTTTGTCAATACCATTACTGCACCCAACTGGCGCTAACCGCAATTCTATTGGCATCAGTGCCAATCGGCCAGCAAGTTGAAACAATCAAATCACCCGTCAAACCGGAGTCAATTAGTTGCTGGGCACTACCCTTTTGGACCGCTCGAATCCGGTATGTATACTGGGTATCACCAACAGTTATATATATCAAGTCATCAGGTTTAAGCTTCCCTAACAATGAAAATACGGACGAATAAGTCGTCCATGGCAAATTAGAAGATGAGTGACCAATGATAACTGTTGTCCCCGGTTGGCCGGGATTGGATGAACCAGGATAAAGAACAACACCTTTTTTGAGCGCCTCAAGAATGACCGAGTCGGAAGAATCGCTTACTTGAATTACCGGTGCCGAGACATTGATCTTCGGAATGGAAATTGCGGCCTCAAATTGATACTGGCCGGTCGTCCCCGAGCCGGCGGAAGAATTTAAATATTGGGCGTTGTTCGCATTTTGAACGGCCGTAATCAGTTCGGGGTGTTTTTCGTAGCCGTAAATATCACGATACTGCTGAGTCAGTTGTTCGTTGTCCGATTCTGCAGAGTGAGTGAACGGATAAGCAATGGATTTTATAATAGTCGGTGCGTTCAATATTATGAGAATTATCACGAACGCAGCTACGAATATGAGAACTAAAGTCCTCACCGAAGTTGGCTTCGGCGACGTGGAGACTTTGAGCGGAGATTGTGAAAATGGTTGGAAATTCATAATATTTTATTTAGTTAAAATTTCCGGTCCCGATTCAGTAATAGCGACTGTATGTTCAGCATGGGCCGAAGGTTTTTTGTCGGCGGTGATATAGCTATAGCCGTCCGGGCCATTGGCAATTTTGTACCCGCCGGTGACGACCATCGGTTCAATCGCAATGACCATGCCCGGTTTTAAAACCGGACCCTGCCCAGACTGACCGTAGTTGGGCACTTCCGGTTCTTCATGAACTTCCGTACCAATGCCATGTCCAATCAAATCCCGAACGACATCAAGTTTTTGGGATTTTACGTATTCATGAACAGCCGAGCCGATATCACCCAGAGTTTTCCCAGGTTGAGCGGCTTTAATACCGACTACCAAAGCTTCATACGTAACAGCCACCAAATTGTGAAGTTTTGAATCGGCAGTTGAACCGGCAATCACCGACCGAGCGCTATCCGTGTGGAATCCTTTATAATGCACTCCGAGATCTAGCTTGACCAAGTCGCCATTTTTAATTTTTCTTTCGGACGGCAAACCGTGAACAATCTCTTCGTTTATAGAAACGCAAAGCGCAGCCGGAAAGCCGTTATAATTAAGGAATGATGGTTCAGCTCCGCGAGCTGAAATCAGTTTGCGAGCCATCGTATCAAGTTCTTGAGTGGTCATGCCGACACGAACGGCGCTAACTAGAGCATCAAGAACTCTGGCCAAAATATGACCGCCTTCGCGCATGAGTTCGATTTGTTCAGGGGATTTAAGATTCACGGGGATTTACCACCCCGTATATCATCTTCGACTGGCTTTCAGCATAGATTATTCGCTTTTCGAATAATCAGTCGAAGTTGTATTACGGGGCCATAGTTTATCGAGGATATCGCGATGGACGTCCTCAATTGGCTGTTCGCCATTGATGGTAATCAAATTATACCCCTCTTTTGTTAAAAAGTCAATTACCGGTTCAGTTTCGGCCCGATAGACTTCATATCTTTTTTCTAAAACACCGGAATTATCTAAAGTCCGAGTAACGATTTCACTTCCGTCTTGGGGGCAAGTTGTAACATTTTCAAACTCGGGAAAATTTGGAATGGGATGCTGGTGTAATTTACAGATTCTCCTGTGACTGTTCCTTTTGATTGATTCTTCTTTGCTTAGTTTAATTTCAAAAGCTTTAATATTCTCCTGATTATACAGAGCTTTGACAATGGGCATTTCTAAAACAGCCTCATGGATAACCCGCGGAGAGCCGTCTAAAACCATTCCCTTGTTTTGAGCGGCCATCTCTTCCACCTTTTCAATAACAAGTTCGGCTACCCATGTATGGGGCCAGAGCTTTCCTGAATCGTAAAGCTGTCTTGCTTCGGCAACTTTGGGATCGTTCTTAATCAGTTCAGGATTATTTATCTTTGCCTCCCCAAGTTTGGAAGTCTGCAAATGAAACAAGCCGAATTTTTCCGCTAGCATATCTGCCTGCGTTCCTTTACCCGAACCCGGTGGACCGATTAAAATAATTATTTTTTTATCCGAATTTTCCATGAACCTATTCTAGCATTTCAATTAAAAAGAAACAGCGGCCGCATAAGTGCGGCCGCTGTTTCTTTTTAAATCGGCAATAATGGCTAGTATTCGTACATACTCAACTGGGCGTCCAACTGTTTCATCACTTCCAAAGCTACGGATACGACAATAAGAATGGAGGTACCGCCGACAGAAAAATCGGTGATTGAAGTAGAACTCTGAACAGCATTCGGCAAAACGGCGATGACACCTAAAAAAACCGCGCCGACTAAAGTCACCCGATTTAAAAGATGATACATGAATTGAGCGGTAGAGGGGCCGGGACGAATGCCCGGAACATAGCCGCCTTGCTTCTGAATGTCTTCGGAAATGGCTTGGGGATCAAAAGTGATAGCTGTATAAAAATAAGTGAAGACAACAACAAGCAGGAAATAGAAAATGGAATACCACAAACCGTTCGGAGTTAAAAATGAATTTATCGCCGTCGCCATCTTTGAAATAATGGCGATGTTGGTATTGGCAAAGAATCCAGCAATAAGACTGGGGAAGAGTAACAATGAAAGGGCGAAGATAATTGGCATCACGCCGGCATTATTAATGCGCATCGGCAGATAAGTAGAAACGCCGCCGTAAATTTTTGACCCCCGGACGCGCCGGGCATAGTTCACCGGAATATTGCGCTGGGCTTCAGAAATATAAATAACGCCGGCAATAACCACAATCGCCAAGATAGCAAAGGTCAGATAGTTAAAAAACAGCGCCGGAGTGTATTTAAATAATGCCTGCTGAAGCCCGACCGGGAAACCAGCCACGATACCGGCCAAGATTAAGATGGAAACACCGTTGCCAATATTCTGTTCAGTGATAAGTTCACCGAGCCACATTAAGAAAATAGCACCGGCCACAACTACTGAAATAACAGTCGTCCATTGGAACAAGGTTAAAAAGCCGATGACGTTCTGGTGTTGGAGAGAAACCAAGAATCCGAAACCAGACAAAGCCGCCAACGGCACGGTCAAGATGCGGGAATATTGATTAAACTTAGCTCGGCCGGCTTCGCCTTCACGCTTGTACATTTCTTCCAATGCCGGAAAAATCATAGTCATCAGCTGCATAATAATCGAGGCAGAAATATAAGGTCCGAGGGCGAGCATGGCAATTGAAAGTTGGGCCAGCGAACCGCCAGTCAATGCTGAGAGTAAACCGTAAAATCGGTTATTTGCAAAAAATCCCTGCAATTGGGCCGTATCCACATACGGAATTGGAATATTAGCCACAAAGCGGTAGACAACGAGAATTGCGAGAACAAACAGGATTTTATTGCGGATATCCGGTTTTCTGAAGATTTGAAGAAATTTGTTCATGTTACATGTATTGTACTACGCAACAATAGTTCCACCAGCTTTGATGATCTTCTCTTGGGCCGAACTTGAAAAGACAAATCCTTTGAGGGTCACCTTTTTCTTTAAAACACCGCTACCGAGAACTTTCACCGGACCTTGAGGGTTTTCAATAATGCCTTCTTTGACGAGCATTTGGGTTGTTACTTCCTGGCCTTCGGAAAATCTATCAAAAGCATTGAGATTAACCACGGCGGATTTGCCATGTTTTAACTGAAAAAATCGATGTTTTCGATGAGGAGCTTTGTTGCCCGGTTTTTTGGAAGCGCCGCGCTGTTTCGGAAATAATTGCCAAAGACGATTGTCGCCACCTCGGAAACCCGGTCTAAGATAAGAACCAGCGCGGGATTGCTGACCCTTCGTGCCTTTACCAGAAGTCGCTCCGCGTTTGCCACCGCGGCCAATACGCTTGGCAGTGGTTCGGGTTGTTTTCGGTTTTAATTGATTTATATTCATGTTTGAAGATTATTGCCGTTTAGTTAAAGGCCTGATCATGCGCAATGCTTTCATTGTTGCTTGAGCAATGTTTAATTTATTATTGGTGCGCTCGACAAGTTTTCCGGTCAAACCGGTAATACCGGCGAGTTTAGCGACAACACGAACCGGACCGCCGGCTTTAACTCCACCGCGGCCAGGCTTTAATATAACCACCGCTGAATTATATTTGGCTTCCACCTGATAAGGAATCGTGCCGTGATTCAAAGGCACTATGAACAAATATTTTTTGGCTTGGTTAACGGCTTTCTGAACAGATTGAGCGACATCTTTCCCTTTGGCCATGCCGACACCGACGCGGCCTTTGCCGTCGCCGATGACGATTGTCGCTCGGAAACTAAAGCGCTTGCCACCTTTGGTCACGCGCGAAACACGGGCAATTTCAAGAACTTTCTGATCAAATTCTGATTTTGGTCGGTCGCCGCCTCGGCGCATTCCGCCGCGGCCGCCGCGGCCGCCAAATCCCCCACGCCCACCACGATTACCACCGAAGCCGCTGCGGCCAGATGAGCCACGCGAAACCGGCAGCGGTACTACTGGTGCTGGAACTGACGTAACCGGTGTTTCAGATTCAATTACTTCTGGAATCACGACTTCTTCTGGTTGTAGTTTTGTTATTTCATCCATAAAATTACATCTTTATTCCAGCTTCGCGCAAACTTTCCGCCAAAGCTTTAATGCGGCCATGATATTTAAATCCGCCCCGATCAAACAGGACCGAATCAATGCCTTTTTTCTTTAAAGCTTCTGCTAAGACTTTGCCGTTTGATATCGCCTTCTCTATTTTGGTGCTTTTGACCGGTTTGGTTTTCTTGCCGGCGTAATCGGAAACGGAAATAATGGTCGTACCGGCGGCATCATCGATAACTTGAGCATAAATAAACTTATTACTCTTGAAAATCGCCACGCGCGGACGAGAAGCCGAACCGGTGATCTTGGCCCGGACACGGTGATGTCGACTGACGCGTCGTCTTTGTTTTGATGCAGTATTCATTATAGTTTATGCGGCCGTCGCAGCTTTCTTGCCGGCTTTACGTTTAATAACTTCACCTTGATAACGAATACCGCTGCCTTTATACGGCTCGGGTAATCGGTGTATCCGAATATTAGCGGCAATTTTGCCTATTAATTCTTTATCAATACCCTGAATCTTGATGGAATTTTTATCGGTTGTAAAAATGATGCCTTCAGCGCCTTTAACTATGACTGGGTGGGAATACCCGAGCCCGAGTTCAAGATCGCTTCCCTTCACCGTCGCTTTGTAACCGACGCCCTGGAATTCAAGGATTTTTTCAAAACCGGTCGTGGTCCCGATGATCATGTTCTGGATCAAGGCGCGGCTCAAACCCCAGAAAACTTTGCCGTCCTTGGAAGCGCCCAAGGCCAAGGTGATTTTAACCTGATTGTCATCAACGACCATGACTACATCTTTGGAAATGGTTTTCTGAAGCGTGCCCTTGGGGCCTTTAACCGAAACCAAATCCCCATCGATCTTTATCTCGACGCCTTGAGGGATAGCAATTGGTTTTTTTCCTATTTTAGACATGATTTTGTTTACCAAACTTCAAATAATATTTCCCCGCCTAATCTCTGCTTCCAGGCCTCTTTGGAGTTCATGATACCTTTGGAAGTTGAAATAATGGCCAAACCGAATCCGGAATGGACCGGGCGAATTTCTTCGGCTTTGATATACAACCGGCGCGAAGGCTTGGAAATAATTTTCATACCCTGAATGGCCCCCTCGCCGTCCTGATATTTCAAGGTTAGTAAAAGATATTCATGCTCTGTCTTTTTATCTTTTTTATTCTTACGTTCCACTTCTTCCAGATAGCCGCCGGCTTTCAAAGAATTGGCGATGGCAAATTTCATTTTTGAAAATGGAATCAAAACTTGGTCACGAGAAACCATTTGGGCATTTTTGATACGAGTGATTAAATCGGAAATTGGGTCGTTCATAATATTAAATTACCAAGATGATTTTTTAACACCAGGCAATAATCCGGCACTGGCTAATTCGCGGAAATGGATACGGCACAAACCGAACTTGCGCATATAACCGCCCTTTCGGCCACATAAGAAACAGCGTAACACCGTTCTTGATGAATACTTCGGTTTTTTATTTGACCGTGCGATTGTTGATTTTTTGGCCATAATTATTTTTTGATTGGAAATCCTAAACCCTTGAACAGAGCCACGCCTTTGGCTTGGCTGTGAGCCGAGGTCGCAAACGTGACTTGCAAAGGAAAAATATCTTTCGTGTTCTCGTAATTCAATTCCGGAAAAATACTTGATTCCTTAAGACCCATGTTCAAATTGCCGTTCGCATCCACGTTCGAAGCTGGAATACCGCGGAAGTCCTTGGAACGAGGCAAAGCGATATTAATGAAACGATCGGCAAAATCATACATTCGGTTTCCTCGAAGAGTGACGGCGATACCGACCGGCACGCCCTGGCGAATCTTGAAACTGGCGATAGACCTTTTAGCGGCGCGCAAAGTCGGCTTCTGGCCCGCCAGTTTGGTAATGTCGCCGGCAATCCGTTCTATTACTTTATCTTCTTTTGAAAATCGGCCGACACCGGCATTGATAACCACTTTGGTTAGCTTCGGAGTCGCCATAACATTGGCAATCTTAAACTCTTTCTGCAGGGCAGGAATGGTATGTTTGCGGTATTGTTCAATTAATTTCATCATGATTTCTGTTCTAAGCCGTACGATTATACGTTACTTTTGCACTTTTTACAAATTCGGAATTTCGCGTCGCCATCAACACGATAGCCAACACGCGTCGCCTTGCCGCACGATTTACAAATCAGAGCCACACTGGCTGCACTGACCGCTCTTTCTTTATTGATTATCTGGCCATGTTGACCTTGTTTGCGAGATTTGGTATGGCGTTTCATCATATTCAAACCTTCCAGAACCACGCGTCCGGATTCAGAAATGACGGTTAAGATTTTGGCTTTCTTGCCGCGGTCTTTACCACTTAACATGACTGCATTGTCGCCTTTTAATAGTTTCATAGTTTTATACGACTTCTTCCGCTAACGACGCAATCGTCGTAAAACCGCGGTCTTTAATTTCGCGCGGAATTGGCCCGAAAATACGTCCGCCTTTTGGCTCGTTGCCGGCGCCCAAGATAACCACCGCGTTATCGTCAAATCGGATATAAGTTCCGTCTTTGCGCCGGAACGGCTTGCGCTGGCGGACCACTACGCATTTTACTACTTCTTTTTTCTTAACGCCTTTGCGCGGTTCAGCCACTTTCAACGAAGCGACAACAATATCACCCAATTCAGCGTAACGTTTTTTTGAACCGCCAAGCACTTTAAAAATGCCGACAATCTTGGCGCCTGAGTTATCTGCCACGGTAACAATGGATCGAAGCTGTAACATGGTATTGGATTAACTGGTTTTACTTATTACGGTCCAGCGTTTTTCTTTGGACATCGGCCGGCCTTCCTGAATGATAACCTTGTCGCCGGTATGAAACGCGTTCTCCGGATTATGAGCTTTGAAACGCGATGAAACTTTGTACGACTTTTTGTACTTAGGATGGATTCTCATTCGGGTTATTTCTACGATAACCGTCTTCTGCATTTTGTCAGAGATGACGTAACCCTTGAGCGTGCGGTGTTGAATGGTGTTCATGGTATTAAAGCGATGATAAAGCGGTCATTATTCGGGCAATATCTTTTTTTGCTTTTTTAAATTGGCTGGAATCTTTTAATTTCTTGTCGGCTTTATCAAATTGAAGCTGCCCCAGCTTGGCCCGAAGTTCGGCCATGGCAGCGGACAATTCTTCTCGCGATTTATTTTTGGTATCAAAGCGTTTCATTATCGTGAAATAATTCTGGTTTTTATCGGCAATTTATGGGCGCCTAATCGCAAGGCTTCACGCGCGGTCGCTTCCGGTAAACCGTCAATCTCGAAAATAACGCGGCCGATCTCAACCGGCGCGACGAAATGCGACAAAGCGCTGCGACCGCCGCCCATACCTTTGGTGCCTCCGCTTGAGGTTCGAGGTTTGTCCGGGAAAATGCGCATCCAGATCTTTCCGCCGCGCTGAATAAATCGGGTCATGACCTTACGAGCCGATTCAAGTTGGTTGGATTTAAGCCACTTGGCTTCATCCGCTTTTAAGCCGAATGAACCGAAACTCAAGGTCGTTCCGCGCGTGGCGTAACCTTTATTTCCGTTTTTATGGGTCTTGGTATGTTTTACTCGGCTAGGTTGCATGGTCGTGTTATTTTAACAGAAATCTTGCTTTTTGTCTATTTTTCTTCGAACTTTTCGCCCTTGTAAATCCAGACTTTTACGCCAATCGTGCCGAAGGTCGTGTGCGCCGTCGCTTTAGCGTAATCAATATCGGCACGAAGTGTCTGCAACGGTAGACTGCCCTCTTCCAAGTGCTCGGAACGGGCAATTTCAGCGCCGTCCAAACGGCCGCCCATGTATATCTTGGCGCCTTTGACCTGCCGCGAAGACATGATTTTAATCAAGGTCTGCTTCATTAATCTTCGGAACGGAATGCGCTTCTCAATTTGCTCGACAATTGATTCGGCCATGACGCGGGCTGATTCTTCCGGATTTCTAAATTCTAGCACTTCCAACCGGATGGCGACTTTTTTCTTTAAGCGCGAACTAATTACCTTTTTAAGTTCTTCAATGCCGGTTCCGCCGCGGCCAATAAGCAACCCCGGACGGGAAGTGGTGATAATAACGTTCAAAGTATCACTGCCCCGTTCAAGCTGGATATCGGCCACGCCCAAACCTTTGAGTTTCTTCTCCAAGAAAGTGCGCACTGCCAAATCATCCTTTAAATAAGGAATATATTTTCGGCCACCAAACCAAGTGGATGCCCAGTCTTTCTGTATGCCAGTACGGAATGAAGTTGGAGATATTTTTTGTCCCATATTTTTATTAAATAGATTTACGCTGGAAGAAACGGCGCTTAGTGTTGGCGGTTTCAACTTTCTTGCCCAGTTCTGGTTTTATTTCCGGTTTATCTGATTTCGGTTTTATTTGTTCTTCTGCTTCATGTTCATGGGTGTGGCTAGTTTCTTTTTTGGCGGTTTTCTCGGCTTTTAATCCCGGAACTTTCTCAGCTAAAATCAAATGGATGTGGCTGGTCTTTTTCTGAATCTCGCCGGCGGCGCCCATAGCTTTCGGTCGAAAACGTTTCAATTTAACGCCTTCATCAACGTAGAACTCTTTAATGTATAAATTACTGGCCACCATGCTGAAATTATTCTCGGCATTGGCGATAGCCGAACGGAGTAGTTTTGAAACTGGCTGGGCCGGACGGCGAATAATGAACTCCAACTGTTGAAGCGCTTTCAAAGCGCCTTTGCCTTTAACGGCATTAACAACCATTCTCACTTTGCGGGGAGATTGGCGAAGATTATTCAATTGGGCAGTAACGGTTGCCATATGATTTATTTAGCTGGGGTTTTAACTTCGGCCGCTGGCGCTTTGGCAGCTTGGGCGGCTTCCACTTCTTTTTGTTTGGCCGCAGCTTCCATCTCTTTTTGCATTTTTCCGCCATGGCGGCTGAACTTTCTGGTAAGAGAGAACTCGCCTAATTTATGGCCGACCATGTCTTCGGTGATAAAAACCGGAACGTGAGTTCGGCCGTTGTGGACGCCAAAAGTATAACCGATCATTTCCGGTGCGATCGAACAGGCGCGAGACCAGGTCTTGATGATGGATTTATCGCCCGCTTTCAAATTGGCTATTTTTTTTAATAGTCTTTCATCTATAAACGGGCCTTTTTTAAGTGATCGTGACATTTTATTTATTGCGTCGGCGAACAATGAATTTATTTGATTTCTTTTTGAAATTTCTCGTCTTTCGGCCGCCGGTAATCTTCCCTTGAACAGTCTTCGGGCGGCGCGTGCCTCGGCCTTGACGGCCTTCGCCTCCGCCGTAGGGATGGTCTACCGGATTCATGGCCGTGCCTCGGACTTTCGGCCGATGTCCCAGCCATCGCGTACGACCAGCCTTGCCTAAATTAATCGTACTGTGTTCAATGTTGGATAATTGGCCAATCGAAGCATAGCATTCCTCCGAGATTAATCGGGTTTCCGATGAAGGCATGACTAACTGGACATAGCCTCCCTCGTTAGCAAGCACACTAGCAGCAGAACCGGCTGAGCGAACTAATGTTCCACCTTTGTTGGGGTGGATTTCTATATTATAAACAAGAGAACCTTGAGGAATATTTTTGAGCTTCATACGATTACCAGACTTCAACGAAGCTTTTTCAGAGGTAATGATAGAATCGCCGACTTTCAAATCTTGCGGCGCTAAAATGTATCGTTTTTCGCCATCGGCAAAATGAACGCGGGCGATACGGCTGGTGCGGTTCGGATCATATTCTATCGCCGCAATCACGGCCGGGATATTGAATTTATCCTGTTTGAAATCAATGTCACGGAAAACGCGCTTGTGTCCGCCGCCTCGGCCTTGCCGGCCGGCAGAAATCCGACCCGTATTGTCTCGGCCATAAGCTCTCTTAAATCCATGCTTCTTAGATTTTAATGGCGCAATGTCAGTTAATCCCAAAAAATCATAACCCTGCATGGCCCGGCGCGAATGAGTTGTTGGTTTGTAATCTTTTGGCATGATTATGCTTTAGCAAAATTAATCGTATCGCCTTCAACCAAAGTAACAATCGCCTTTCGGAAGCCGGCTTTCATGCCGACATGGCGGCCGACGGTTCGTTTCTTTGACGGCGTATTGATTATATTCACGGCCACGACTTTAACTTTGTAGCGATTTTGGATAGCTTTCTTTATCTCTGGTTTGTTGGCCGTCCGGGCGACTTTGAACATATATTGATTCATGCTTTCCACCCGGGTCGCTTTTTCACTGACATACGGATGTAAAATAGCGGAACTGGTCATATTCAAAACCGGCGAAACTTCCGTCATGACTGGCGTTGGTTCCGCTTTGGTTTCTACTGGCTTCTCTACGATCGCGGCTGGTTTACGTTTGGCGGTCGGCTTGTCCTGAGCTGGCCGAACGGACTTTGATTTTTTGAAAAGATTAAAAGCGCTCATTTTTTTATTTTTGATCTTTTAGTTTTGACTTTTTCCCGCCCCACTGCTTTTCAATGGCAACCAAGGATTCTTTGGATAAAATCACGCGGTTGGCTTCAAGCAAAGTTAACGGATTTAAATTGCGAGCTTCCACTGTTTCTAAATAAGGCAAATTGCGAGCTGATTTATAAACAACCGCCGATTCTGTCGGCATGACCAATAAAATATTATTGAGTCGGCCGATGACCGAAACGAAATTCTTCATGACTGTAGCCATTTCTTTGGTTTTTGGCTTTTCGATTGCCAGCGCATCCAAAACAAACAACTGTCCGTCGCGAACTTTGGATGATAAAACAATCTTTAATGCTTTCTGTATCATCTTCTTGTTGATGTCTTTTTTAAAATTACGTTCTTTGGTCGGACCGCCGGTGGCGCCGCCGCCACGCCAAATCGGTGAACGCATGGAGCCATGACGGGCCCGGCCGGTGCCTTTTTGTCGCCACGGTTTTTTGCCGCCGCCGCGCACCTCACCGCGTCCTTTGGCATGGGCCAAGACTTGGCGTTTGTTAGACATTTGGGAAGTCACCACCTGATAAAGCAAATCCTGGTTCATCGGCAAACCGAAAACATTATCGGCGAGGTCGACAGTGCCAACTTGTTTTGCTTCTTGGTTGTATAATGGAAGTTCCATATTAGTTTTAAGCAAAAATCTCTAAAATACCGCCATTATTTCCCGGCAACGCGCCGGTGATGGCCAGTAGGCCGTTAGCAGTATCGACTTTAATAATCTTCAAACCGCGGATAGATTTATTGACCCCACCCATGCGGCCGGCCATGCGCATCCCTTTTAATGTATGTTGAGGAAAGCGTTGACCAATGGAACCGGCATGGCGCAAAACCGAATGAGCACCATGACTGGCCGGCATACCATGAAAGCCATGGCGCTTGACCACGCCCTGGAAGCCTTTGCCTTTGGAAACGCCTGAAACTTTAACTGTTTCGCCTTCCGCAAAGGTTGAGATGTCGATGGTGTCGCCGATTTTAAATTCGTCGGCCGATCTGAATTCTTTCAAAACAGCAAAGTCACCCAAACTCTTGCGGTGGCCTTTCTCAGGCTTATTCAGTTTTTTCTTGGAACCGGTGCCGATCTGGATGGCCTGATAACCGTCTTTCTCTTTGGTTTTAACCTGAACGACGATATTGGGTTCGATTTTGACCAACGTAACCGGCACGACGCTGCCGTCGGCCTTAAATATCTGAGTCATTCCTATTTTTGTACCAAGGATAAACTTCATAGTCTGTTTTTCTTACAAAAAATACCGGACAAGCCGGCCACGCCAAGCTAGTCTCTGGTTTTGGACTCCTATGTTCTAGGTGTTTGAAACCACTTTCGGTAAATTCAGGTAATCTTTCGACGGAGCATTTTTACAAACCGGGTGTGATGGATGTTCTCGCTTCCGCGAACTTGCCTCGCCTTGACGAAGCCCTGCGAAGTGCAGGTCCAACCCTTGCCGGATAAATACTCTCATCTATTACTACCTTATTCCTCTCCACCATCTCTGATGAAGAGAGTAAGGAAATAATTACATTTTAACTTCTATATCTACACCAGCGGGCAAATTCAGATTCATCAAGGCATCAATAATCTTTGGTGTCGGCTGGGTAATGTCTATCAGGCGTTTGTGGGTCCGCATCTCGAACTGCTCGCGGGAATTCTTATCAATGAAAGGTGAGCGATTGACCGTATATTTCTGGATTTCCGTTGGCAACGGCACAGGACCAATAGGTCTCCCGCCATAACGCTCAATCGTTTCTACGATCTGTTTCGCGGATTTATCGATAATTTTATTATCGTAAGCCTTGAGCTTGATGCGGATGCGCTGGGCGGTCAGTTCTATTTTTTTTGGTGCTTTCGTTGCCATTTCTTTAGAAAAGAACTAATCAACCAGCCCTGAGGCTGGTTGAAATTATTTACTTGATTACTTTGACCACCGCGCCGGCGCCAACCGTTTTGCCCCCTTCACGAATAGCAAAGCGTTGTTTTTCTTCCATGGCAATCGGGGCAATCAATTTAACATCTAAAGTAACAGTGTCTCCGGGCATAACCATTTCTGTTCCGGCCGGGAGCAAGACTTCACCCGTAACGTCCGTCGTTCGGAAATAGAACTGCGGCTTATATCCTTTAAGGAATGGCGTGTGCCGTCCGCCTTCTTCTTTGGTCAAAACGTAGATTTCGGCCGTGAATTCGGTGTGCGGAGTGCTTGAACCGGGCTTGGCTAAGACCTGGCCACGTTCAACATCTTCTTTCTTAGTGCCGCGGAGCAAGATACCGGCATTATCTCCGGCCTGACCGGAATCCAACTGTTTGTTGAACATTTCAATACCGGTAACCACGGTCTTCTGAGTCGGCTTCAAACCGACAATTTCAACTTCATCGTTAAGTTTAACGGTTCCGCGTTCGATCCGGCCGGTCACAACTGTGCCGCGGCCTTCAATTGCGAAGATATCTTCGATTGGCATCAGGAACGGTTTTTCAACATCGCGGACCGGGTCCGGAACGAAGCTATCCAAAGCATTAACCAATTCGATAAATGGCTTGGTGTCATCATTCTTTCCGGTGGCAGCCAGGGCTTTTGTGGCCGAAGCGCGAATGATCGGGGTAGTTTCGCCCGGGAATCCATTTTTAGTCAAAAGTTCGCGAATTTCGGCTTCAACGAGATCGGCCAATTCCGGATCATCAACCATGTCCATCTTGTTCATCAAAACAATGATATAAGGGACAGCAACCTGACGAGCAAGCAAAATGTGTTCGCGGGTCTGAGGCATCGGACCATCCGGAGCGGAAACAACCAAGATGGCAGCATCCATCTGGGCGGCTCCGGTAATCATATTCTTGATGTAATCAGCGTGGCCCGGGCAGTCAACGTGAGCGTAGTGGCGCTTCGGGGTTTCATATTCAGAATGGTGAGTTGAGATGGTAATACCTCGCTGACGCTCTTCGGGAGCGGCGTCGATTTTGTCAACACCCTCAACACGGGCACTGTAGCCCTCATCTTTGTGCATGTCTAAGACGTGCAAAATAGCCGCCGTCGCGGTGGTTTTACCATGGTCAACGTGACCGATTGTGCCGACGTTTACGTGCGGCTTCGAACGTTCAAATTTTCCTGCCATCCAATTATATAGCTTGGGGGTTTTTGCGTATCGGTTGAATTGGAAGCCGAGACGTAAGAATCCTGAAGCTATCAGTTAAAGTGCGCAGTATTCATTGTAGCCGAATTGGCCAACCTAGTCAATAGCCAGCCCTTTTTCTTCTTCTTCTATCTGCTCCTTGAGGGCTAAGATGTCTTTATTGATACGTCCTAAGAGTTCCATTTCATCGCTTTGGCGGCTAGTTTCGGCAGGTGCCGGCGAGACCGGAAAAACTGATTCTTTGAGATCAGAATCCCCTTCATTTTCCAATAATTCCTTGTAGGTCTTATAATCCACGACCACAATCGACGGCTCCCCGTTCTCCAAAATCAACACCGCCGTTGATTTTTTGAGCATCTTTTTTAATTCGTTGATTTCCATATGTATGACGGGATAATATCCTATCTTTGTTTGAAATGCAACCAAAAGTTCGGCTACAGCCGAACTTTTATTTTTTGCCTTCTATAATCTGCTGAGCGACATTAGCCGGCACTGGTTCGTAGTGGTCGAATTCCATGGTGTAGTTGCCGCGGCCTTCAGTCAGCGAGCGGAGAGAAGTTGAATAACCGAACATGGAAGACAACGGCACGCGGGCATCAATGACTTTCAAGCCAATAGTGGAACGGTCGGCGATATTTAAAATTTGGCCCCGACGTGAAGCAAGATCGCCCGTGGTTTCACCCATCGATTTCTCCGGAATGATAACTTCCACTTTCATGATTGGTTCCAATAAGACCGGCTTGGCGCGTTTGGAAGCTTCTTGTAAAGCTGTTGAACCGGCCATCTTAAAGGCAATTTCAGACGAATCCACTTCATGATAAGAACCGTCATAGAGAGTAACTTTCATGTCCACCAACGGGAAGCCGGCCACGACACCTCGGTCCATGGCTTCCTGAACGCCTTTTTCGGTTGGTTTTATGAATTCTTCGGGCACGGAGCCGCCTTTGATAGCATCGACGAATTCATAACCCTTTCCTCTTTCCATTGGTTCCACCCTTAACCAGACATGGCCGTATTGGCCGCGGCCGCCGGATTGTTTAATATATTTGCCTTCAGCTTGGGCTTCTTGGGTAATCGTTTCTTTGTAGGCCACTTGCGGACGGCCAACATTGGCTTCCACCGCAAACTCTCGGCGCATCCGCTCAACCAGAACATCCAAGTGTAATTCGCCCATTCCGGAAATAATGGTTTCGCCGGTTTCGGCATCGGTGCGGATTCTAAATGTTGGATCTTCATCGGAAAGTTTGCGCAAAGCCATGCCCATTTTTTCCTGGTCAGCTTTCGTTTTCGGCTCAATGCGAAGATCGATGACCGGTTCCGGAGCCACGATTCCTAAGAGAGTAACTGGATGTTCCGGGTCGCAAAGTGTGTCTCCGGTTTTCGTCGCTTTTAAACCAACGGCGGCGGCGATACCGCCGGCATCAATTTCTTTAATCTCTTGGCGTTCGTTGGCGTGTAAGCGGACTATCCGGCCGATCCGTTCCTGTTGGCCGGAACGAGTATTCAAAACATATGACCCAGCTTGCAAAACTCCTGAATAAACACGGAAAAAGGTCAGCTGGCCGACATAAGGATCAGTGGCGACTTTGAAAGCTAGAGCCCGAAATGGAGCACTATCTGATGCTTCGGCAATGACATCTTCTCCTTTTTCATCTTTACCAATAGTCGGCGGAACATCCAAAGGGGACGGGAGGTAAAAAGCGACGGCATCAAGCACAAGCTGGACGCCTTTATTTTTTAAAGCTGAACCGCAAAAGACTGGATAAATCTTACCAGTAATGACGGCCTTTCGAAGAATCTCCCGTAATTTTTCAATTGGGATTTCTTTCCCCTCGAGATAATTATTCAAGGCGGTCTCATCGTTCTCAACTATCTTTTCTATTAAAATAGCTCTCTCTTTTTCCGCTTCAGCTTTTAATTCAGCCGGAATTTCGTTAAAAACAATTTTTTCGCCTTTGGCGCCTTCAAATTGAACGAACTTCATTTCAAGCAAGTCCACCACGCCGGTAAATTTATCTTCATGCCCGTTCGGGATTTGCATCTTGACCGCATTAGTGGTCAAACGTTCTAAAATTGACTGGTAAGAACGCTCAAATGACGCACCTAACCGATCTAGTTTATTAATGAAGCAGACACGAGGCACATTGTAATCATCCGCATAACGCCAGTTGGTTTCTGATTGCGGCTCCACGCCGGCCACCCCGTCAAAAACAACCACGGCACCGTCAAGAACGCGCATTGAACGTTTAACCTCAATCGTAAAATCAATGTGCCCCGGAGTATCAATGAGGTTTATTTTTATTTTTTTAGAAGCATCGCCATTGGCATTGGTCGGTGTCCAGTAGGTCGTAGTCGCGGCGGCCGTGATTGTAATACCGCGCTCACGCTCTTGTTCCATCCAATCCATAGTCGCCTCTCCTTCATGAACCTCCCCGATCTTATGACTAATCCCTGTATAAAATAAAATCCGCTCGGAAACTGTAGTTTTTCCAGCATCAATATGGGCAATGACTCCTATATTCCTAATTTTTTCGATAGGGTATTCTCGCATTTAAATCCAATAACGATTACCAGGCAAAATGAGCAAACGCCTTATTAGCATCAGCCATGCGATGCATGTCGAGTTTCTTCTTCACTGCATTGCCGGTATTGTTAAAAGCATTGAGCAACTCTTCGGCAAATTTCTCTTCCATCGGCTTGCCTTTGCCATTACGAGCCGCTTCAATCAACCAGCGGACCGCCAGTGCGTTTTTTCGTTCCGGACGGACTTCGATTGGCACTTGATAATTCGCCCCACCAATACGGCGGGATTTCAATTCCATGTTCGGCGAAGCATTGGCAATAGCCGTTTCTAAAACTTCCAGGGCCGGCTTCTTGGCTTTTTCAGAAGCAATCTCAAGAGCGCGATAAATTATTTTGGTCGCATGAGATTTGTGGCCGGAATACATTACCCGGTTGATAATCTTGGCTACGACAAGACTCTGATATTGGAGATCAGGTTCGACGTGTGTTTTATGTTTTATCGGTCTGCGCATAAGTTAAATTAAGATTACTTGCCTTTCTTGGCGCCGTATTTAGAACGCTGTTGTTTCCGGCCTTCTACTCCGCTGGCATCTAAAACGCCTCGAACGATGTGATAACGGACACCCGGAAGGTCTTTAACCCGTCCGCCGCGGATAACCACCACCGAGTGTTCCTGTAAATTATGGCCGATGCCTGGAATATAAGCGGTGACTTCGTTGCCATTGGTCAAACGGACGCGGGCGATCTTGCGCAAAGCTGAGTTTGGCTTCTTTGGGGTCATCGTTCGGACCTGAGTACAAACGCCTCGCTTGAACGAGGACGGATAATAGACCGGACGATTCTTTTTGGTGTTCATGCCAAACGTCAAAGCCGGCGACTTGGTCTTCGCTCGGGCAATCTTGCGGGAAGTTTTAAGCAGTTGTCGAAAGGTTGGCATTTAATAACCGGCCAGGTTCCCAAACAAAAAAGGGGTGCCTGACAACAAGTTGTACTGGTTAGTTCTTATATATTATCAAAAACTTCATTCTTTTGCAAGTCAAACTAATTCTCTTTAAAAATTCAGACCGGTAATCAGATGGAAAAGCCAGGGTACGGCCGGAAATATAATAGGATAGAACAAAATTATAAAAATTAAGAAAAAGAAAATGCTGTACCGATAAAGGAAAGACTTGAAATTATTAAAGCGGGCCGGCAAGAGGGTCATCAAAACCCAATGGCCATCTAGCGGCGGTATCGGTATCAGGTTGAATACAGCCAGAACTAGATTAATCGCTACAATTAAAGCAAACAATTGAGGAATTATCGTGGCGGGCAAGATATCAGGGAAAAACCTCAACATAAGACCAAAGATAACGGCAACAGAAATATTTGAAACTGGACCAGCCAATGCCACTTTTATTGGGCCATATTTTTGATCTCGGAGATTTCGAGGATTGTACGGAACAGGTTTGGCGTAACCAAATAAGAATGGGCTGCCAGCAAGCCATAGCAGGAGCGGCAGGATTATTGAACCGAACATGTCGATATGTTTGAGAGGGTTAAGACTAAGCCGGCCCATCATCTGAGCAGTATCATCTCCTAACGCTTGAGCCGCAAAACCGTGGCTCACTTCATGAATGACCACGGAATATATGAAGACGACAAAACCGAACAATAATATTGTAGCTGACATAAGTATTGCAAGAATACCAATTTTGATGTAATATGTAAAATACTATGATTCGATGTTCTCAATGCGGGAAAAAACCAGTAATGTCCACTTCGCGAGTTCTTCTTCGCGGCCGTTATAATCCAACCGCTAAGACCAAGCGATACCCCAATCTCCAGTGGGCCCGGGTCGGCGGTAAACGTATTAAGATCTGCACCGACTGCATCAAGACCATCGCCAAACGGGCTATTGCCAGCGCCTAATATTTAAAAAGTTGAAAGTTCAATTAAAATCCAAGATAATTATCTTGGATTTTAATTGATTGGGATGATTTCGGGCCGGAGTATGCCGGTAGTACGCGTCCATGGGGTGGATGTAGACCGGGTTCGATTCCCGGCGGCCCGACAAATATCTAAAAACCCGACACATTGTGTCGGGTTTTTAGATAGGCCCACTATCTGCAAAAGTCTTAAGCTTTGATAGTAAGTGGGTCCCCGCAAGGTAGCTCCTCGGCACTAATAAAAGCGCGCCAGAGTTAGAAAATATGAGGGTCCCATAAAAAATATGTTTGGCAAAAGCTTTTGCATTTAGCAGGCTTACTAGTGTATTACTCTTAGGAAGGCAGTTTGTAACATTGACAAACCATCAATCTCTAAGCGTCATTTTTGCGTAATTCGGACGATGATTAACGAGTTCTTCCGGCTTGAACCAGACGGCAATTTCCATCTTCGCTTCTTCAGGTGTAGCCGAAGCATGAATGAGATTAAAAATGCCGATTCCCTTTTCGTCGGCATAGCGGTATGAGATATGCGCGTAGTCTCCGCGAATCGTGCCGGGCAGAGCGGCTTTCGGTTCGGTGGCGCCAACCATCTTGCGGACTACTTCCACGATATCAATCCCTTCCAGAGCCAAGGCGACAACTGGACCCGAGGTCAGCATCTCAATCATCATCTCCCGCACTTTTTCTCCCCGGCGCTTGGCTAAGTCTTCGGTATAATGCAATTGGGCGGTGTCTTTGGAAGAGACCAGCATCTTCATGCCGACCATTCTCGCTCCCACACGCTCAAATCTTGATAAAATTTCTCCGACAATTCCCCTGTCCAAAGCATCCGGTTTCAATAAAATGAGTGTTTGTTCCATAGTGCTATATTATATTAAAAATCTAAAAAATAAAAAGGATTAACGTTTAGTCTCGGCCCAACTTGGAAATAATCTTTTTAGTTCTGCTTTTTCTGACGGGCTGATACTGTTGTATACTTCAACCCAAATGGTTGTAATAGCTCTCTGGGCGGCTGAAAGACTGATATCTCCTGAACAGACCTTGCGATGTAAATAATTTACAGTTAAATTCTTTTCTATAAATCCTGGCTTTGGTTCAGCTGGAAACGGCCATAGATTGGCAATATCATTACTGCCTCCTAATGTTAACGGAATAAAATGATCCAACTCATATGTGCCGAATGGAGGTGGGTAGGCAACACCATATGCCTGATAAACTTTTTTCTTAAGCGACACGGAAACATCACGCACAGTTTTAGTATATCCGGACACACAGGTAATTTCTTTAGTCACATCAGGAAAGATTGCCCCTGGTGTACAGTCGGGATCAGGCAAACCTACCAGAGACACACATTGACTATTTTTGGTTTGAATCCTCGGGACAAAAGGTTCGTTGGAACTGAACAAGGCTTGCTGGGCCGAAATCGTTACCGAATCCTGGCCCGCATAGTATCCAGCTAGACCAGCAATTAGAAAAGCAACTCCCAGCCAAATTGATTTAAGGTGTTTTGGGTCCATATAATTTTTTAATACTCCAGATACCAAAAACAATTAAAACATAAAACAGGAAAAGCACGAACGAAGACATCGTAACCGTGATGGCTGAAAATGGCAAAGCGCCAAGCCAGCTAATGACGTGCAATTGGTACGATGAGAGCACTAAAGCAACCAGGCCCACCGCCTGACCCAATGGTCCGGCAATAAATCCGGCTATGCCCGTCAAAAATCCAAACAGCATGGTGTAAGGCATTAACGGAAGCACAAGCAGGTTCGCTGGGATCGAAACCAATGAGAAAGTGTGAAAAGTATACGCCAAGAGCGGAGCCACCATGATCTGGGCCGAAATGGACATGAGCACTGTTTCTTTTAAACCAAACCCCTCGGGAATTCTTTTAAATCTTTCTTGGAGAAGCGGAGCAATGTACATCAAGCCCAGTACGGCCAAAAATGATAATTGGAAACCGACATCAAATCGCAAAACGAGCGGGTTAAGAAAGACCATCACGCCAGCCGTCAGCAGAATTGAATTTTTGGGGTCGTACAATCGGCCATAACCATTGGCAAATAAGAGTAACAACCCCATGATGGCTGCTCTAACCACGGAAGCGCCGGCGCCGGTCATAATCGTGAAAATAATAATTATTACTATCGAAACCCAAAAAGCATGGCGGCGACGCATGAAAAAGACCAGAACCGCCAACAAAGCCTCGGCAATGATTGTGATGTTATATCCGGAGATAGCCAGAATATGGGTCGTGCTAGTGCGATTGAAGGCATTAGTAAGTTCGGTCGGAATATCCTGTTTTGTCCCCAAGAGCACGCCATTGATATATGCCGAATACGGCGCCGACAAGGAACGATCGACAGCCGATTGGAAGTTATCTTTGATGGCAAATATCCGGTAATAGATATCTATCTTTAATTTTTGGAGCAGAGAAAGTCGCACCGATGACACCGATGATATCCTGGGATAAGAAATGGTGGTTCTAACTTCTTTGTTTTTTAAATACTGAACATAATCAAAACCAGGCGTAAAATTCTCGGGCATTTCAAGTACCCCCTGAACCGAAAGCAAGTCGCCGAAATGATAAACCGGAAAAGGATTCAAAAAAATAAGCGTCCGTTCGTCAATGGTAATCGTTTGCCCGGGTACTTCCAGTTCAGTGACATTGAACACCAGCTGGGCTTTATCGCCGTTCACCCTCATCTCGTCATCAACAAACCCCCTGGTTGTGACCAAAATCCCTTTACCCCCGGCTTCATGACCGGCAAATTCCGTCAGGACACTCTGATTTAAATTTACCTGACCGTAACGGAACACCCCCAAGGCGATAATCAGAATACATCCGCCGATCAGCACGCCGATTTGCCGATTCCGCTGGGCTTTCTTCGTTTTGGCAAATGTTTTTTCGTAGCCCGAAGCGGCCATAACGATCGTGCCAATCAAAATAAAAATCAGCGTCGCCAATGTCACATCCGTAAACCATGGCCCAATAAAAACTCCAACGAGAAAAAATATTAAAAGATACCCTAATACTTGCGACTTATGCATGAAGAGGTCTTGAAAACAGAAAGATTAACTGCAAACGCCGGTCGTAGCGAAACAATTGGGGCACGAGTAGCAGGCGCCAGCTTTGACCATCAATGTGCCGCAGGTGCAGATTGGCGCGTCAGCGAGAGGACGGTTGACCATGCCCGGACGCTGGTTTTCGGAAACCTTTGTTTCGGACGCATCAGCACCGCAAGTGCAGGCAATATCTGGATCTTTAGTTTCAGAAACAAGTCCGGCCAATAATGAATCAGTCTGATTTTTCATTTCCAAACTGCGTTCGGAAAACTCCGGCATAGTGGAATATTCTTCGCCGAATATTTCTTCCCGATCTTCCTTAGACAAATACTTCATGCCCATATAACGAAAGATGTAATCCACGATGGATTTTGCGGTCGGGATTTGGTCATTATTCGTAAAGCCGGCCGGTTCAAAACGCATATCCTTAAACCTTTTTACCAACACCTTCAATGGCACGCCGGATTGGAGACAAACAGAAATAAGAGTGGCAATAGTATCCAGCAAACCGGAAAAAGTGCTGCCCTCTTTAGCGACAGTAATGAATGTTTCTCCCGGTTTCATTGTGTCAGGATAAAAACCGACATTGAGATAACCTTTATGCCCACCAACGTTGAATTTGTGAGTAAATGAAGGCCGTTCGTTGGGAAGTTTGCGGCGGGTATAACCATTTGCTTTTTCCAAGAGCGGATCAATGGCCGGCTTAGCTTTTTCGGTCGTGTCCGCATCTTTTTTAGTGTTCAGTGGTTGGATAGTCTTGCAACCGTCGCGGTACAGAGCGATCGCCTTCAAACCAAGCTTCCAGCCTTGCATATAAACTTCTTTGACATCGTCCACGGTCGCCGTATTCGGCAAATTTATGGTTTTGGAAATAGCGCCAGAAATAAAAGGCTGAACCGCGGCCATCATCAAAAGATGACCCATATAACTGATACTCCGTTCGCCATTGGCCGGCTTGAAAGCGCAATCAAACACCGGCAGGTCTTTTTCTTTCAAATGAGGCGCGCCTTCAATGGTATCGTGTTCGGTGATGTGAGCGATGATATCTTCCACTTCCTGATTAGAATATCCAAGCCGGCGTAAAGCTATCGATACTTGATTATTCACAAGCTTGAGCACGCCGCCGCCGACTAATTTTTTATATTTAACCAAAGCGATATCCGGTTCCACGCCGGTTGTCTGGCAATCCATCAAAAAAGCGATTGTCCCAGTCGGAGCGAGCACGCTGATCTGAGAATTGCGGACGCCGTATTTTTCGGCCAACTCTAAAGTTTCATGCCAGACCTGACGAGAAGCATTCTGAAGCGGTTCATCATTCATTCCGCCAAGAATAGATTCATTGTAAGCCTGCTCGGCGGCATGAAGATGTTTACGAATAACATTAAGCATCGGCTCTCGATTCTTAATGTAACCCGAGAACGGTTCTTTAGAATCAGCAATCAACGCCGACATTCTATAAGCCTCGCCCGACATAAGAGATGTAATGTTGGCAGCAAAGTAGCGTCCCATATCGGAATCATAAGGAAGACCAAGGACCATGAGCAGGGCACCGAGATTAGCATAACCTAAACCGAGCTCGCGATAAGCATTGGCGTTAGCCGTAATTTCCGGCGTCGGATACGAAGATGGTGTAATCAGGATCTCTTGGGCCAAGATCATGACATCAACCGCTTTTTTAAACAGGTCGACATCAAACTTCGCGCCTTCTTTCAGGAATTTCATTAAATTCAATGACGCTAAATTACAGGCGCTGTTATCAAGATGCATATATTCGGAACATGGATTAGAAGCATTGATCCGGCCGGTATTGGCCACCGTATTCCAACTATTAATAGTCGTATCATACTGTAAACCCGGATCAGCGGAAGCCCAGGCGGCATCGGCAATCCAATCCATTATCTCGCGAGCTTTGACGGTTTGTGTCACTTTACCCGTGACCCGAGCAGTCAGATCCCAATCACCATCGGCTTCAACCGCTCGCATGAACTCATCGGTCACCCGGACAGAATTATTTGCATTCTGGAACGGTAACAACGTATAAGTATCGAAGACTTCCCCGGCAATCGAATTTTTAATTCCAGCTTGAGCCAAGACGCGAGTCATATCTTCCACGACTTTTTTGCAATAAATAAAATCTTTCAAATCCGGATGGTCAACGTCTAACACAACCATCTTCGCCGCCCGCCGCGTCGTACCGCCCGACTTGATAGAGTTCGCCACACCGTCAGCGCCTTTCATGAACGAAACCGGGCCGGATGAAGTTCCCCCTTTTGATAATGCTTCTTTGGAAGAACGGAGTTTGGAAATATTAGCCCCAGCCCCCGAGCCGTGGCGAAAAATATTACCTTCATCAATGTACCACTTGAAGATTGATTCCATTGTGTCCTCGACAGAAAGAATGAAACAAGCCGAACATTGCGGGTGTTCTTTGACGCCGACATTAAACCAAACCGGGCTATTGAACGCGACATACTGATTAATTAACATCCAAGTCAAATCTTGGGCAAAATTGTCAGCATCGGCTGACGAAGCGAAGTAATCCCCCTCCAATCCCCACTCGCGAATTTTCTCTACCACGCGATCAACCATCTGGCGGGCGCTAGTTTCCCGTTCCGGTGAGCCCAAACGTCCCCGGAAATATTTGGAAGCCACAATATCGGTTGCTGTTTGAGTCCAGAAACTTGGGACTTCGACATCTTTCTGCTCGAAAACAACTTCTCCGTTACCTCGTTCGATGCGGGCTGTTCTTTTTTCCCAAACGATGCTGTCATAAGGATGCATTTCGCCGAAAAGACGCTTCCAGTGAAAAGCGCCTTTGCGAGAATTATTTAACAGTTCAGGTTGGGTTTGCGACTGGATTTGCAGAGAGTTCATATGGGCCATTGTACGACACTGACACAAACTGCCAACTGTTGATAACTATATAAAATATAGTGCTATTTACGTCAATAAAAAATTCCTGCCATGCAGGAATTTTTTATTGAAAATTTTTTACTTATTCATCTTTCTTCTGATGAATGCGGGGATAGTATCAAACTCAGAATCGCTAAGCGAATCATCAACGAATTCTTTTATCGGCGGCGCGGAATTGGAAGGAGTATATGACTGACTAGTTGGTGGCAGAGTGTTGTTTTTGACGGAATCGAATAAACTTTGACCGATGTCCGCCGGCGCACCGAATCCAGAAACAGCTGGTCGGATTGGAGCTGGATTTTCACCATTGAATCCGGTGGCAATGACTGTAATTTTTATTTCTCCTTTCTTTAATGTGTCATCAACAACAGCTCCAAAGATTACTCGAGCATCTTGATCAACATGTTCCGTGATTATTCTAGCGGCTTCGTTTATTTCCGCCATCGCCAAATCAGCTCCACCAGAGACATTGAACAAAACCCCTTTGGCACCATCGATTGAAACTTCTAGTAGAGGAGAATTTATAGCCATCTTGGCGGCTTCAACGGCACGATCGTCACCCGTCGCTCGGCCAATCCCCATCAGGGCCGAACCGGAATTAGACATCACCGCTTTCACATCCGCAAAATCCAAATTAACGATACCGGGAATGGTAATCAAATCTGAAATGCCTTGAACACCTTGTCGGAGAACATCATCAACAATACCGAATGATTCAAGCAACGGAGTTTTACGGTCAATAATAGAAAGAATTCTATCGTTAGGAATAGTAATGAGTGAATCAACGCGTTCGCGAAGATTATTCCAGCCAGCATCGGCAATCTTCATCCGAGCAAGACCTTCAAATGTGAACGGTTTAGTCACAACGCCAACAGCCAGTGCGCCAGCTTCACGAGCAAGTTCGGCAATAACCGGCGCGGCGCCTGTACCTGTACCGCCACCGAGACCAGTTGTGACAAATACCATGTCCGCTCCTTTTAGGGCAGCGCCAATTTCTTCGTGAGTATCGGTTGCTGCTTGCCGACCAATTTCCGGATTCATGCCGGCACCGAGACCGCGAGTTAGGCTTTTGCCAATGTGAATTTTTACTGATGCCGGTGAAGCGTGAAGTGCTTGCGCATCGGTATTAACGGCAATAAATTCAACGCCGTGAATACGGGCCTCAATCATTCGAGTGAGAGCGTTCGTTCCGCCGCCACCAACACCAACAACTTTGATGCGAGCGAATGTTTCAAATGCGGGTTTAACTTGAACCATGTTTGTCTATTTTTACTTAAGGATACCCCGTATTATCATAAAAAAAAATGCCGTGCAAGCAATCAATCTATCCCTGTGGGTAAGATTGTGGATAACTATTATTAATCCCCTAGGGCAGGAAATTCTTGAACCAATCAATTAACTTTCCTAGAAGTCCATCTCTGGTATTAAACGAGTTGTTAGAACGTAATTTTTGATTCCCAATCTCGTTTTCAAAACCCCACAAAACAAGGCCAGTAGAAACAGCAAAAGACGGATCGGCGGCGCCGTCAACTACACCATCAAGATGCAGCGGCCGGGCAATCCTGACCGGAGCTCGAAGAGTTTCTTTTATTACAGCTAGTAACCCCGGGAGATGAGCGCCGCCGCCAGAAACAACAATACCGGCCGGCAACATGCCGATCCGAGAAGCTTTTTTTAATTCAGCGGTCACGAGATCTAGAAACTCTCCGACACGAGCGTCAACCACACGAACTAATTGTTTCTTGGGTAAAATACAATTATCTTCGCCCATTAAACTCGAGAGGTCGAGATTTTCTTTCTTACGAAGATCTTCGGTTGCTCCGGTCGTGGCATGTTCAAGTTTGATTCGTTCCGCTACGTCCATAGATGTCCGAAGAGCCATCGCCAAATCGTTCGTAATATGACGCGAACCAATCGGCAGAACGGCACTATGGATCAGATCGGCTTCTTCAAAAATAGTCAAAGTTGAAGTGCCACCGCCAAAATCAAGATGAGCTACGCCATACTCGCGCTGATTTTTATCCAGAACTGAGAGCGAAGCAGCTAGCGGCGCAAATACTAAACCGGATACTTCAACATTATTTTCATTTACACATTTCACGAGATTTCTTAAATACGGCGAAAAACCATCAATAATTAAAACTTCCGCTTCTAGACGAACCCCTTTCATTCCTAGAGGATTTTTGACATTTTCGGTGCCATCAATAATGAAATTGCGCGGAATTACATAAATTACTTCGCGATTGGCCGGCAAGCTAATCACCGAAGCTGCTTGAAGAACACGGTCAATATCATTTTGTGAAATTTCATTGTCAGCGCGGGAAACAGCGATTACGCCACGCGATATTTGACTTTTAATATGCATCCCGTTCACCGCAACATAAGCCCGCTTAAGTTTGGTCCCCGCCATTGTTTCGGCTCGCTGGATGGCCGTCGCCACATCATTGATAGTTTCTTCCATGTCTACCACCATCCCCCGGCGCAAACCATGCGACGGGGACGAGCCAATACCTAATATCTCGGGGCGGATACCGTCCCACTCAACTTTAGCGATGACGACTTTAACCTCAGAGTTTCCGATATCAATGCCGGATAGTAGATGGGGTTTCATAATGAGAGCGAATTAACTATCTCTTCTTGGAGATCGGTCATTTTTTTCTCGTCTTCGGGCGAAATCTCATGATCATAGCCAAAAAGATGAAGCAATCCATGAATGACCAATCGAGCCATTTCTTGGTTTAAAGGAATTTTCATTTCATTCGCTTGCCATTGGGCTACTTCAAGACAAATGAAGATATCTCCTAATGGCAGTATACCATATTTTTTAAGCCCTTGCTCATCCAACGGAAATGAAAGAACGTCGGTCGGCTCATCTTTTTGCCGATATTGTTTATTCAATTCTTGGCTAAGTTTCGAAATGACCAAATGAAGACCCAATTCTATTTTTTGACTATTTAAATTAAGACGGCGGATGGCTTTATCCAAAATAGGCCGAAAAAACTCTTCTGGCCAGTTCGTATCGCCGGTTTGATTTTCATAGACAAGATCCAGCATATTAAAATATTAAGCTAAAACCTTTAAAAAAGAAATGGCGAATTTAAAACGGGCTCAGTTGAGCCCGTTTTAAATTCGATGCTTTATTTAGACAGTTCTTCTTTGGCCAAGGCGCTGACTCGCTGGCCATCGGCCGAGGTTTTAACTTCGGTCATAACCGCGCCGATAACCTTGCCCATATCTTTCAGGCTGGTCGCGCCACTCAATGTGATTGCTTTTTTAATTATCTCCCGAAGTTCATCATCGGACATTTGTTCCGGTAAGTAAGTCATGAGAATATCAGCTTCAGTCTGCTCGGAAGCGGCTAGTTCTGGTCGGCCACCCTTAATAAATTCGGTCACCGAATCCCGACGCCGCTTTACTTCGGAAGCCAAAACCTCCATCGTCTCCTGGTCGTTGAGCTGGCTTTCATTATCAAGCTGAACCAGATCTGTAATTGTCTTTGATAATTTGCCCCGCTTTTCAAGTTCCTTGTTTTTTATTGAAGCCATAACCATGCCAATCAAAACCCGCCGGGAGCTGTCCCCTGACTTTAAAGCATTTTTCATATCTTCCTTTAGTTTGTCTTTTAACATCAGTGTTAAGTTATAAGTCGATTTCCTGTTTTAATTTGCGTTTAGCTTCATCAAAGACATCTTTGTCATAAGTGCCAAGTTTTTCTAGTTTACGTCGCAGGCCGGCCAAATGAACACCCATAATGGCGGCGTTCTTTTCTCGGCGTTCGGTTTGTTTTTTAATCCGGAACTTTGATTTTTTTGCTTTTAACAAAACACCACTCTGTTGGACAAAGCGATTGAATCGGCGCATCAGGCTACCGACAGATTCGTTGGGTTTTCGTTTTACTTCTACCATAAATGTACCTCCTTCTAGTTGAAGAATACCATTAAAAACGGATACTATCAAGCTTTACTGATTTACAATCTTTGAGCCGAGAGGTTTGCCGCCGAGAAGATGGAAATGAAGATGTTGAACAAGCTTGCCGCCGTGTTCCCCCTCATTAAGAATGAGCCGATAACCTTTGTCGTGCACCCCGACTTGTTTGGCTATTTTATCCGCCACCAGCAGGGCTTTGCCCAGCAATGAAGCATCCTTTTCTTTGAAATCATGTAAGGCTTCAAAATGTTTTTTGGGAATAATTAAAAGATGGACCGGTGCTTGTGGATTGATATCATTGATAACCAAAAAATCCTCGTCTTGCCAGATGGTATCGGCCTTAATCTCTCCGTTAATAATTTTACAAAATATATCAGAAATCATACTAAAGGGTTTTACTCTTGTTTTTCTTTCAGGCGTTTTTTGACTTCATCTACGATTTTTTCAAGGAGAATAGTTTCTTGAGCGCCAGTATCCATTTCCCGGAGAATAATCGTGCCTTCAAGAGCTTCTTTTTGACCGAAGATCAATGCGAAACGGACACCCAGACGATGAGCGATGCGAAGCTGGGATTTGATGCTGTCCCGGCCGAGAGAAGACTTGGCTTCTATCCCCGCTTTGCGGAAACTTTCAAACAACGGCAAAGCTTTACGCTTGGGCGCCTCGCCAAGCTGGACCAGAAAGACTTTTGGTTTCGGCCCCACCTCGGGAACATGAACATTTTTTTCTTTCATCGCCAAAATGATGCGTTCAATACCCATGGCCCACCCCGCGGCCGGTGTTTTAACGCCGCCCAGCTGTTCAATGAGCCGATCATAGCGGCCGCCGGCAATAAGCGTTGACTGCGCACCGACATTTTCAGTCGGCATCAATTCAAAGACAGTCCGAGTATAGTAATCCAGTCCACGAACCAGATACGGGTCAAGGATGTAAGGTACTTTGGCCTCGTCCAAAAATTCCAGAACATGCTTGAAATGCAGCCGGCAGGCATCATCTAAGAAATCCATCATCTGAGGAGCTTCTTTAATCACTTCCCGACAGCCCTCTTCTTTACAATCAAGAATGCGCAAAATGTTATCCTTCAAACGATTTCGGCAATTCACACAAAGTTTTTTAGACCGACTACGGAAATAATCTTTGAGTGATTTGATATAAGCCGGACGGCAATTTTGGTCGCCGATACTGTTGACGTGAACATCATAACCATCAAGGCCTAACGAATCCAAAAGTTTATAAGCAATAAAGATCATCTCGGCATCAACGGCTTCTGAACCGTCGCCGATTGTTTCCAAGCCTAACTGATAAAACTGGCGGTATCGGCCGGCCTGCGGTTCATTGTGACGAAACATCGGATCAATATAAAAAAGTTTCACCGGATGCGGACGAACATTCATGCCGTTTTCTAAATAAGCCCTCACGATCGGCGCTGTGCCCTCGGGACGCAAAGCCAGCACGTCCCCGCCCTTGGTTTTAAGAGTATAAATCTCTTTGGTAATAATATCGGAGGTTTCGCCGGCCGAACGATTAAACAAATCCGCCGATTCCAAGATTGGCGTACTGATCCGTTCAAAGCCGTAATATTCAAGAATAGCTTCAGCTTTCTTTTGTATGTAGTGCCAATACTTCTGTTCCTCTGGAAGAATATCGTGCATTCCCCGAACTGACTGGATTTGTTTAGCTTTTAGTTTTGACATGTTAGATAATTAAATACCATTATCTTAAACCTGAACGCAAGACCCCTTCTATATTGCATACGAAGGATTAGAAACGACTTCAAACTTTGAAAACGGCCAAAGCCGGATAAATGCCCGGCCAGTAATGAGTGCCCGATTTAGAACGCCCCATGTCCGGGAATCAGAACTCCGAAGACGATTATCACCTAAGACATAGTAATCATTATCATCTAGTTTAACACGCAATGTTCCCAAGGTTTGTTGCCCAGAATCAAGATATGGTTCATCAAGAACAATACCCTCGGGATGTTTGGCATTATAGATAGTCACCTTATTGTCTCTAATATCAACTGTTTCGTTAGGCAGACCAATAATCCGCTTTATAAAAAACTGAGATTGATCGAGCGGATAACGGAAAATGGCAACATCACCTCGATTTGGATTTCCAAATCCATATGACAGTTCGTCAATAAAAATATAATCCCCGTCTTCAAAATTAGACTCCATCGAAGCGCCTTTTACAAAGAACGGCTGAACAACATAATAACGGATCGGCAAGATAATAATCAGTGAAACGGCGACAATCTTGATTGTCTCCCACAAAAAAGCGAGAACTTCGCTTTTTAAGGCCGGCTCATTGGATGGTTCTTCCGGGGTTACATATTTGAGTTCTTCTTCAGACATTTAAGTATTTTACTCTATTTTTTCAGCCAATTCAATATAGTCGTTTTGTCTTGGCAATTTTTAAACAAAGACGTATACTGTGGTTCATGAAACTAATAATCGGTATTGGCAATCCGGATCCTGAATATCAGCAAACGCGGCACAATGTGGGTTTTTTGTTTTTGGATTATTTAGTTAAAAAGATTGACGCCAATGATTTATCGGAAGATAAAAAATTAAACGCCCTATTTTCAAAATCAAAAATAGAAAAAACGCCGGTAGTGCTAGTAAAACCGCTTTGTTATGTGAATAAAAGCGGCGAAGTGGTCGCCAAAGCGTCTAAATTTTACAAGATTAAACCGAAAGATATCATCGTGATTCAGGATGATTTAGACATAGAATTTGGAGCATTCAAAAATTCATTTGAGAAAAACTCAGGTGGACACAAAGGGATTGAATCAGTTATTAAATCTCTCAAAACCAACAAGTTTCATCGGCTTCGTATAGGCACGGCTGTGCGAGCGTTACAAAAAGCCCGCCAGCAATCGGACAAAAGAAGAGATGAATTCGTGGTTGAATTCGTTCTGACCAAATTCTCGCCCAAAGACCGAGAAGTTATCAAAAATATGTTTCCAAAAATATTCGAGCGATTGCTGCAAGTCCTTAAACAGAACTAACAAATCAAAAACCGGCTGTAAGGCCGGTTTTTGATTTGAGAGTATTGATTAGTCGTTAATCTTCTTTTTAAGATGACCGACCAGTTCTTCCGCATGACGAGCACCGCCCAAGCCAAAGGAAAGACCTAGGGCTAAAGCTGCAGCCGCGATCAAACCAGTAATAACAATCTTGATAATATCATCCGCCACTCTCAACTGACTTAAAGCAATGAGCAAACTGAAAACAAATATCGCCCACTTGGTTAAAGCCCCGAGAAAATTCGCCGAGGCGAGGCCGGCGGCCTTAACTGAACCCTGGACCATACTCTCCAAGAACTTTGCCACCAAAATACCGATGAGCAAAATAATAGCGGCAATAATTACATTTGGAATGTAATAGACAACGCTCTGGAGGAAATTCGTAACCTCGGTCAGACCCAAAATATTGGTCGCCGCCATAAGGAATACGATAATGAAGAACCATTTTACGAGTTCATAAAATAGTTTCGGCGTATCCAGACGGAATCCGCTTCGCTCCCAGGCGCGTCGGAACCCAACTTTGGTCAAAGCGCTATCAATGTGCAAAACACGAACAATCTGATAAACCAATTTGCCAAGCAATACGGCCACGAGCCAGCCAATCAAAAATACGACTAAAGCCGCAATGAGACGCGGGATAAAACCAGCGACCCCAGACCAAAGCGTAAGTAAAGAACCCCGCACTATATCAGACGCTTGTAATACTTCTAACATACAACACCTCCATTCATTTTAAATTAAATCTAAAACTGTTTCCCAATGATTCAATTGTAGCATTTTTAGCCAGACAAGACGCGGATAATGTTGATAACAATAACCTAAGAAACAGGTGGCGTATCGAGTTTTTGGACTTCCTCACCGGCAGAAGATTCGCCGATCTCTATAACATTCTTCACGCGGTCAACCATGAGCGAGAGACGCTTCTCTGAATCGTCATAGGCTGATTTGGTATTAACAATATGTTTGCCTAAACGTTGGAAATCATCGGCTAATTTTCCGCCGTCGGTCGCAATACGTTCCAGACGTTTGATAATATCTTTGGTCTGTTTGGAAAATTCCACATCTTTGAACCAGTGGCGGATGGCGGAAACGGAAAGGGCAAAAGTGTTGGGCGAAACCAGAAAAACTTTCTTGGTCCGCGCATAATTAGCAATATCAACGTCTTTGAGATTATTGATGACTTCATAATAAACAGTCTCCGCCGGAATATACATTATCGCCAAATCGGTCGTTCCCTCTGATGGTAAGATATACTTGGCCGAAATTTCCTCTATCTTCTTTTTCACGTCCGAATAAAAAGACTTGCGGTAGATATCTTTCTGAATGTCATTCTCGGCATTGACCATCTTTTCAAAGTTTTCCCAGTTAAATTTAGAATCAATGGGCAGGATGAGGCCGTTCGGCAGATTCAAAACCGCATCCACTGCTTCGCCGGATTTAAAGTAGTGCTGAAGTTCATACATATCTTTGGAGAAATACTGATTGAGGGCGGCTTCCAGCGATGACTCGCCCCAGATACCGCGCAATTTCGGCGATTTGAAAATATCCTGGAACGACGAAACCGTTTTTACCGATTCGTGCATCTGTTTCATCCCCTCCTGAATCTGGGTCATATTCTGGGTAAAGCTCTGGACCTGCTGGCTAACGGTCAAAGTGGCCCGTTCGGAAGCTTGCCGGCTCCGTTCTAATTGCTCATTGATCAGCTGAGAAACGGTAGCGCTAGCTTTATCTGACGCCTCGCGTGATTGTTGAAGCTGAGTACTGACAATCTGCGATAAAGCGTCAAAACGCTGGTGCAGGACGAGGTATTTTTCATCAGGCTCAGACGATTTTTTTCGGCCCTGAACCATCATATATAAATTGATGCCAAGCATGACCAGAATGGCTAGAGAGACGATAACCGCCAGAACAACTAGAGAATTCATGGTTTTAATCTAGCACAATTAAATAAATCTGTGGACCGTAGCAGATTCGAACTGCTGACCTCCTCATTGCAAATGAGGCGCTCTACCAGCTGAGCTAACGGCCCTTTGATTGTGGGTGCGGAAGGAATCGGACCTTCGGCCTCGTTCTTATCAGGAACGCGTTCTACCACTGAACTACGCACCCAGTTTTAATCTCAAAATGATAGCAAAAAATTCGTTGTTCTTCAAGATAATGTCCTAGATTAAAAATTATCCACTTGACTTTGGACCTCAAAAAGCTCTTGCAAAAATAGCCCATCCATGCTAGGATAGGTAAATCCTTGGTGGATTGGTTAACAAGCTTCTATGAAGACAACCGCCACTACAACGCCGCAGGAATTAGACAGAGTCAACAAGGCTCTAAAAAAGAAATTCCTAAACAAGAAACTGATACTCGGGAGCGGTTCAGTCCCCGCAAAAGTCGTTTTCGTTACTGAAATTCCCGGACCAGACGAAATGCGCGAATCACGCCCCATTACCGGCTCTTCGGAAAAAATGCTCCATCAAGTCCTTAAATTGATCGGCATCGACAAGAAAAAAATCTATATTACGAACGTCGTTAAATACTCGGCTACTCCCGGCAAGGCTCTCTCGCCTAAAGAGATAAAATCCCACATTCCTTTTCTTAAAGAAGAGATCAAAGCGCTCAACCCTCAAGTTGTTGTCACCCTCGGTATGGCCGCTTTGAACGGCATCGGTCTGCGCCAGCCGCTTGATAATGTCCACGGCCGGACCTTTAATTTTGGCAGCTATGAACTTATCCCAACTTTTCACCCCAGCAACGCCATAAATGACCCGCAGATAAAGACACATATGATGAATGACCTGTCAAAACTGAAGGAAACACTAAAAAAATCCACGCTTTAAGAAATTAAAATGAGCCGCTTAAGCGGCTCATTTTAATTTCAGCTAGCCATTATGATTATTGTTAAACCAGCTATTTGCGGGCAATTACTTTTTTGACGGCTTCTTTGATATGAGTCACCCCCAATTCGCAGGCTTCAATCAGTTCTTCGGCCGTGCCGGATTCGCCGAATCTGTCTTGAAGGCCGACAAATTCTTGCGGCGTTGGACAGTTCTTGGTCAGTAATTCCGCAACCGCCGAACCCAGCCCGCCAATGACTTGGTGTTCTTCCACTGAAACCACAGCTCCGGTTTTTCGGACCGATTCAATTATTGTTTTCTCATCCAGCGGTTTAATAGTGTGAGAATTAATGACCATACACTCAACGTCTTCTTTTGAAAGTTCTTCGGCGGCGAGCAAAGCATTATGCAACAGCATCCCGCAACCAATGATGACCGCATCGGTTCCATCGCGTAATATTTCCGCCCGGCCGATCTCGAACGGCGTGGCCGGCGTGGTAAAGATAGCTGATTTTTCCCGGCTCAAACGCAGATAGGTTGGTTTGCCATTCACGGCCACGGCGAGAGTTGCCTTTTCCGCTTCCACCGCATCGCACGGCACCACCACCACCATGTTCGGCAGAACGCGCATCAGGGCAATGTCTTCTAGCGCCTGATGGGTCGCCCCATCCGGACCGACAGAAATTCCGGCATGAGCGCCGATAATTTTTACTGGTACATTATTTAAAGAGATAGTCGTCCGGATCTGTTCATTGTTCCGGCCGGGACTGAAAACGGCGTAAGAAGAAATGAAAGGTATCTTGCCATAAACCGCCATACCCGAACCAAGGGTCGCTAAGTTTTGTTCGGCGACGCCAACTTCAATGAATCGCTCTGGAAATTTTTCTTTGAAAGCCAGTACCCGCGTGGATTCGGTCAGATCGGCGCAAAGCACGACCACTCGCTCGTCTTTTTCGCCGGCTATTACCACCCCCTTGCCAAAACCGTCGCGCACCGGAATCATTTCCGGCTTAGACAAATCGGCAATAAGTTTTGCTTCTGAATTTAACATGATTAATTTCTTATAGCTCCGCCCCTTTCTGGAAGAGACGGAGAACTTAAGAAATCAATTATTGATTTATCCCTTTTAAGCTAATAGACATTAGCGTTAACACGACAACAACCCAAGCGTAATAAAGGGACTCAAATCCGAAAACAACCGTCGAGCCAATACTCGTCCAGAAAAACAAAATTCCTGAAATCCAAATCAAGACCATAAATATTTTTTTCACTAAATTAATGTACATAATAACACCTCCTTTTAGTTAACATCTTATTGATGTTCACTTTTTATCTTTCCGCCCAATGTTCTAAGTTCATTTAAAAATTTCTTTGCCTCTTCTGGTTTTGGCGATTTGCCGTGCCATTCGGGATCAAATTCAATTTCCGGTAAACCTTTGCCGGGAATGGTATGGGCAATGATTACGGTCGGTTTTTCATAGATAGTTTTAGCCTCTTCAACCGCATCCACAAATTGTTCAATATTATGCCCATCAACTTCAAGAACATGCCAATTAAACGCCTCGTATTTGGCGCGAAGCGATTCAAGGGGCATCACTTCTTCCGTAAAACCATCAATCTGGATATTGTTTCGGTCAACAATCCCCGTCAGATTGCTTAATTTATTTTTGCCGGCAAACATAACCCCCTCCCACAAATTGCCTTCATCGTGTTCGCCGTCGGACATTAAACAATAGGTCCGAAATTTTTTGTCATCCATTCTGGCCGCATAAGCAATCCCGCAGGCTTGGCTCAAACCCGAACCCAATGGACCAGAGGTGGTTTCCAAACCGGGCAATTTTGTCCTTTCTGGATGGCCCTGCAATCTAGAACCAAGCTTTCTTAAAGTATGCAGTTCTTCCAACGGAAAATATCCGGACATCGCCATTGCAGTGTATTGAATCGGACAGATGTGTCCGTTGGATAGAATCAACCTATCTCTCTCAGCCCAGGCCGGATTCTTCGGGTCGTGATTCAAGATATGGAAATAGAAAGCCGTAAAAATATCGGCCATGCCCAATGAGCCGGCTGTGTGTCCGCTTCCCGCTTCAGTCAGCATGCTAATTAAAAGCTCTCGCGCCTGGTTCGCCTTAATTTCTAATTCTTGAATTTTGCTTTCACTAATATAGTTTGACATTATTTAGTGAATTTAAATGTGGAGAGAATCTGATTACCTAACACAAAATAGTCAAATGTTTTATCAAAGAGTTGTCTTATATAAACAGATGACTTATCAAAAAAGATCTCAGACTCTAGCAAACCGTCACCTATATTTATCCCGTCCATGCGCGTATATAACTGACCATCTATCATAATCGAGGATTCTTTAATATCACGATGATTGCTACGATAGACAGCTATGGTTTGCGCTTTATCCAAATCAGTATATCTCACGATCTGCAAAAAGATACCTTCAAAACCCTCACCACTTTCTACTTCATTTAGTGCGATGCTAACGATGTTCTGTTCATCTCTAATCGCAAATCCTGAAGGAATTTTAAATGAGAGCGTGAAGTACTTCGAGCTAAACGTCTTCCATATCGATGTATCAATTTGATCAATAAATTTAAATGTGGAGAGGATTTGATTTTCGAGAGTAGAGATCTCTGCTCTACTTGTTATTGTATTGAAGAATATTTCATAAATTTTACCACCATCTTCAAGGAAAATAGCAAAATAAGTTCCTTCTCCTCCCAGATTTACATCATATGCTGGCAGATTGTTAAGGGTAGATCGATTAAAACTGGCAACATCATTATTGTTCTCGATTAAAAAGCCCGTTAAATCCGTTGCGTGTAGCCGATATAGATTATTCAAATCGTTTATAGAATTATAAACGTAGAAATCTACTCTGTTTTTTTGATAAGAACTAATCGCGCTATCTTTTAGGGCTTGGGGACTTAATATAGTAACAACTGATCGGCTAAATAATGAACCGCTAAAATTAGTTTTAGCAACCCAATCCGTCGGATACTTAAACTCAAACCCATATTGTATATTCGTATATGTTCTCCAACCCTCAGTCGGGTCGGGAGTTGCGGATGGGACAGCAACTTGTGAATTCCTATCCCCCCACCACCAGATGGCACCAAATGCTCCGCCAGCCACAACAAGAACTATGATGAGTGCAATAATAAACTTCGGACCAAAATGTTTTGGCGGTATTGGCTCCGGCATTTGTATTGGTGCTTGGGGTATGATTGGCTGATTATTTAATTCCAGGTGTGGTTCGTCCATATTATTTTGTGAAAATTTTAATACAATTAACCCCGGCATCCGGAGCAATATAAAGTGGATGTTCAGAAGAAACCCCCTCACTCTCGCAGGTATATAAAAAGGTTGGACATTTTATTCCGGCAAAACCTCCACAAAAAACTCTAGCCGGCAATAACCACCAATAAACAATGGCTACAACTATCATTATTACAAAAATATAGAATGATTTCATTATTTATTTAATTGTATCCCCCGAAGTGTAGAAACTTAATTCCGTTGGATTCACGGGAGCAATCTTGGCCCAATCAAAATGATTTCTATTAAATGCCTCAGCGGAGATAATCCAGTGTTTTGTTGTTCCTTGAATTTGATAGACGTTAGGGTCATTTGGTATTTTGATAAGAGTATTGTCTGGGATAGCAGCTAATTCAAATGGTTGGACCGTAACAATATCTTCCCATTTATTGCCATAGGAAAGAAAGACTTGTTCGGTGGGAATCCAACGTTTCATACCAGATTCAGTAACATAATAAACCTTAGAATCATTAAGAGCACGGATAAGCTTAACGCGGGTATAAAGATTTATCACATTTACTGGTTTTATCTCAACCCTGTTCCAATCTAAATTAAGATTATTGAATACTTCAACATTGGGAATCCATTTTATTTCATTATCAGCTGGAGATTTTATAAAAACCCGTGGGTCATTCTGGAATCGGACAAGTGTATAATTACATTGTCGTTCTAAATTTCCATTAACATCTAACAAAGGGCAAGGAGATGAGCTAGGTGTGGGGGTAGGTGTGGGAGTAAGTGTCCACGTTGGAATTGGGGTAATGCTAGGTGTGGGGGTAGGTGTGGGGGTAGGTGTGGGGGTAGGTGTGGGAGTGGACACAGGTGCAGGAGTACAAGACAAC